>WLWD01006103.1_pt1 | contig 232901 bp, 161 predicted proteins | sample 6712731 | NCBI WGS metagenome assembly WLWD01 (sample SAMN12718690, study PRJNA576275) | sponge metagenome | isolation source: marine sponge | host: Mycale hentscheli | place: New Zealand: South Island, Marlborough, Capsize Point | collected 2014-11-01
GGCCTTCACTATGTATATAGAAATTTGTAAGTAAGTAGCTGCAGTCAACAACTCCACATTAGTTCTCAAGATGTCTGGTCGAAGCATTTATTTGAAGTGAGAATTCATATCAGGTGGATTTATTGAAGTTAAATGGGGAACAAAAACAATAGCGGCCGCATTAATGCAGCCACGGAAGTCGATCACTTTAAAGAATCATAAAAAATACAATATTAAAGCTATATGTGACATACGGTAATCAAAAGACTGCTCATTCTGACAATGGCTAAAACTTTCTTTTGCTACGTAACCTTTACCAATTTTTTGTACCATTCGATCAGGAGTTTACGGCTTCTTGTTTTACAACCTTTGAGGCTATTAAAAGCTTCTGGTGAATTTAGCCATGTAGAGAAGAAGAAAGTAAGGACAGATAGTTAGCTACCTGTGCAGCCGTTTTCCTTAGGGTTAGAAGTATAGAAAGTAATGATGGAGCCTCAGGGAAGCCAGTATAATCAAGCAGTACTAAGTCCAGTAGCAATAGATGTCTACCTAATACAGGTATTAGTAGGAAGGGGTGATGAATCTGTAATGATAGGAAGAGTGCTAGGAGTGTGAGAGCAGCAAGCAAGAGAAGGTTTGATTCAGTTTATTTGAATGTTAGAAGTGAATGTCATACTATTCTGTGTTGAAACAAAGTTGGGTTTTTTCTATAGCCTTATTTATACATTAAAATAGGATGGGAAAAGAAATGTATTTTATTTTATCACTTTTAAAAAGTCACTGATGAAGGCTACATGGAGCTGAAACATTTGAACTATTATTACAGATACTACAGAAATTAAAAATAAATATGTTTTAGTATGAAGCTGTATATTTTTATGTAGTAATAATGAATCTTTATGTAATACTTAATTAAGTTATTTTACCATCACTTCATCCTTGGTCGTAACTTGTGATACCTAAATTTTAATCAGTGAATGAGTATTGATCAAAACTGAATCCTGTCATTCATTAGTAGTGTATGCCTGTGTGTGCAACTAGTTTCCTGTGTAGGAATGTTTCTTCTATAATATATAGAGCTGACGTTTCTTCCCTGTCACTAACGTCTAAAATTAATGTTGTGGTTTTTTACCACACTTTCTTGACCGTTCTATTTCTGCATTATACTACAGTATGTGTTCATGCATGCCTCTACCTCTTGTTGTGTTACAACTGACTCCAATCTAGAGATCCAGAACGGCCGTGTTAGTGAATATTTTTAAGAGACTATACCTCTTAGCTAGAGTTTGATAAACTGTTTCTAACAATTTCTTGGTAGGATCAGCTTGCAGAGTATAAGTTGAAAATATCATGATTGCATTTATTCACTTCAGTGTGTTTTGTTTTTCTATTGCTTTTCCTTGTAGTGGGATGGAGTGGGTGAAGCTGCTTTCGATGTCTCTGACTTAGACTAGCTGTGAATGATGGCTCAAGAAGTGTCAACATTTGATCATATAGAGTTACCTGACATTGCTAAGTGATGGCAAGGTGAGTGTTCTCAGAGTGTGTTTGTAATAAGGAAGTATTGATTCCAATAGGTCTACATTGCTAGAAGGTATCACCAACACTCGGAGCAATTAGTGGTTCTGGCTAGCTTGTTGTGGTCACCTAGGACAAAAGTGTGTGTGTTTGTGTCAATAAATATACATGTAAATATGTACGTCAAGTAATGTTATCAGATGTCACTGTATATGAGACCAGTACTATCGCAAGATGTTGATAATCGTAGTGATCTGAATGCTAGTCCATACTCTGGCAAGTTTCTGAAGGCTGATCTTATGCAATATAACCTGTGATTTCCCCCTAAGTGAATTTGTGCCTCCCAAGAATTGCCGATTTAATTCCTGGGGAACACTATTGCAATAACAAGGAGTGACTAATGCAGTAACATTAACACATGATCCTGTGACTGTTCTGTTGGAAGATGTCTATTATTTCAGCTAACTTTATTTTGTGTAATCTATGACCTTCAGTGGCATTGGCATCAGCTGTGTCTAGTTCAGTTCTAGTTAGGAGGTTATACCTCCATGTATTCTACATACACAAGGAGTCTATATGTAGGATAATAAGTTCTGTTCTGTTAGTCAGTTTTGTCAATTAGTTGTTATGAGTTTCATATCACTAAATTACCAGCTGTAGCTGTACCAAGTAGAATGCTTGGTTTTCCTCAGTTGGAACATCTCTAAAAATATTCCAGTCTGCGGAACGTTTTAGTTCTTTTAGAACCTTTTAGAGGAGCCCTGCAATGGCAGTCAAGTGTGGGCACATCTGAACAATTTTTCAAATTTTATCCATCTGTGTCTCTGGCTTGTAGTTTATAAGCACATTATTTATTCCTGACAGGCTTTAGGATCTATTTTGATCATGTCATATTTAATTTCGCTTTACTGGACCCTTTACCTACTGCTATGCGGCGGGTAGGCTGACATTAAGTAGTTGTCCCCTCACCAATTGGGAAGACCACAAACAATAGATGACATAATAAGGTGGTATATCCTGTGACGTAAGACTGCTCTAACTTTTTGTGTGTGTTGTATTTCCATATGGCTGACTGAGTTGAATAATTCATGTGCCATGAAATATCTTAGTGGTTATTCAGTCATTCTCGGCTGAAATAATTATTGGCTGTTAGAACGAGAAAAATTTGCTATTATCTTAGTGGTTTTACCCACACTAATTAGCCCACCATCACATCACCCGAGCCCAGGTAAAGGTCGGCAGAGGACCTGCAAATACTGCGACCATTTGGCTAAGCGATCACGTGTGGGGTGTCACATGTTGAGCAATGGCATCCGGGCATTAGTCCTGATAGCCGTGCTTGTAGCCTAAGCCTAGTAGCTACCTGTTACTTCCTTGCCAGAATGGCTGGTTCACCCGGCACTATTAGCTCTCTAAGGATGGCTGCTCATCAGTGGTGGTATTATTTAAATAGTAAGGGGCTGGAGATATACACTACTGTACTCTATGTAATTAGCTTTCTGTAGGTCAGGTTGGATTAATAGGATCTAAATCATCAATCAAATGGCCTTCATTGATGCAATCAGCTGAAAATAGGAGTTCTATGGCTTGATAATACATGGACATGCTGCCGGTCCATTTGCCTTGCTTAACTAGTACAGTTATGTTATGAGTTGGACTCTAGCTGTTACTCTACCCAACAGTTGCAATAGTTACTAACATGCAATGGACAATGATGATCATAAAATTTTGCATGAAGGTTCGAATAAGAAGAGTGGGAGCCGGCAATGCACCCCACACCTGTAACGAAGGCTTACGCCTGATCATAACGAGGGTTGGCAGCATGATTTTGTGATTTAGAGATATGTGCAGTATTTAGTAATGGCCGTATTGTCAAGATTGGCTCTGTCAAAGTGATCAGTATTCTCGAAAGCTTGGAAACTCCTGAATCAGTCAGGTTGCATGCTGTAATTGATATTTGACATGAGAGTGTTACATGAGAAGGGAGGCGGAGCAAATAGGGATTACATAATGAGAGAGATTAGAGAATGAACTGTAGTGCTGGATGTGTCTTGGGACTCATAAGCCACACTACACTATTGCCAGTGTGGCATTATAGAGAGCATGGATAGGCAGTTCTAGTACATATAGTTAGATTTCCGCCAAATAAAGGTGTGATGGTCTGTCTGGGGCCCCTTTGAAAGTGTCTATGCAGGGCACGCTGCCCTTCACTCTATTTATTCTTACACTATCACAGTCGCTGCCTGTCTATTCACACACGATCAGGCTCTTTGCCTATCTATTCTCTCACTCTCGCTGCATGTCTATTCTCACACAATCAGGCTCTCTGCCTGTCTATTCTCTCACTCTCGTTGCCTGTCTATTCTCACATGATCAGGCTCTCTGCCTGTCTATTCTCTCACTCTCGCTGCATGTCTATTTTCTTACTCTCAGGATCACTGCCTATGTATTCTGCACTATCAGGCTCACGGCCGTCTATTCTCTCACTGTTAGGCTCGCCGCCTGTCTAGTCTTACACTATCAGGCTCATATTCTCTCACTATCAGGTTTACTGCATGTCTACTCTCACACGCAGGCTTGCTGTCATCTATTCTCTCACTCTCACTCAGGCTCGCTGCCTGTCTATTCTCACACTATCGGGATTCTGCCTGTCTATTCTCACTCTCACTCAGGCTCACTGCCTGTCTATTCTCTCACTCAGGCTTGCTGCCTATCTATTCTCATACCAGCAGACTCACCGCCTACCTATTCTCACACTATCAGACTCACTGCATCTGTGCACTCTCAGACTCACTGCCATCCAATCTTGCACTATCAGACTTGCCTACCTAATCTTGCACTGACGCCCAGGGCCTATCTATTCTTGCATACACTATCAGGCTTGCTGCCTATGTTTTCTCAGGCTCACTGCCTATGTAGTCTCAGGCTCACTGCCTATGTAGTCTCAGGTTCACTGCCTATGTATTCTCAGGCTCACTGCCTATGTAGTCTCAGGTTCACTGCCTATCTATTCTCAGGCTCACTGCCTATGTATTCTCAGGCTCACCGCCTATGTATTCTCAGGTTCACTGCCTATCTATTCTCAGGCTCACTGCCTATGTAGTCTCAGGTTCACTGCCTATCTATTCTCAGGCTCACTGCCTATGTAGTCTCAGGTTCACTGCCTATGTATTCTCAGGCTCACTGCCTATGTAGTCTCAGGCTCACTGCCTATCTATTCTCAGGCTCACTGCCTATGTAGTCTCAGGTTCACTGCCTATGTATTCTCAGGCTCACTGCCTATGTAGTCTCAGGCTCACTGCCTATGTAGTCTCAGGTTCACTGCCTATGTATTCTCAGGCTCACTGCCTATGTAGTCTCAGGTTCACTGCCTATCTATTCTCAGGCTCACTGCCTATGTAGTCTCAGGTTCACTGCCTATGTATTCTCAGGCTCACTGCCTATGTAGTCTCAGGCTCACTGCCTATCTATTCTCAGGCTCACTGCCTATGTATTCTCAGGCTCACTGCCTATGTATTCTCAGGCTCATTGCCTATCTATTCTCAGGCTCACTACCTATGTATTCTCAGGCTCACTGCCTATGTAGTCTCAGGCTCACTGCCTATGTAGTCTCAGGTTCACTGCCTATGTATTCTCAGGCTCACCGCCTATGTATTCTCAGGTTCACTGCCTATCTATTCTCAGGCTCACTGCCTATGTAGTCTCAGGTTCACTGCCTATATATTCTCAGGCTCACTGCCTATGTAGTCTCAGGTTCACTGCCTGCCTATTATTCTCTCGCTGCCTGTGTACTCTTTGAGCTGATGGAAGCAAATTAATTTAATATTAGAATTCCACCATGTGTTAACAATGTTACTGCAAACATGTCTTGTATCTATATCAGAAAGGCCAATCTTCCTGTAGCATATTGCCCATTTTTGTGAAATAACATGTAATGTACATGTATTACATTGAGCGACCAATAGTTTAGTTACATGTATTACAAGTGCAACATATGTAGTATTCTTCAAAATACTTATGTAAAGATGGTTATGATGTTTTGTACTGCTTAGAAAAGTTTAGTAGAATTTTTTACAATCTATCTTTATTTTGCTCTCTGTTAAATTCTCAGGATTAAGCAAATCTATCTCAAACTGCAAGAAATTATTTGCTCACATGATTACGACTTGACGATAGGGGGACCTTTTCCACAACAGTTAGTACCCTATGTGAAGCCAACAGCTTCATGTTTTCTCAAACTTTCATGTTTTCTCTGACTGCTATAACATTTACATTTTATTTCATCATTAGTATTCACGCATGCTTATTTGTTCTTATTTTCGTGTACCGTTGATCGTCGTGATGTTTCGTTTTTTTGTTTATATTTATCACCTAGAACACTGTCATTGACTGTTCTTACTGGAACTCTGACGCTACCATACCCGCTAGTGGGTCTTCACTGCACTAGTTACTCTGTTTCTGCTTGGTGTAGTGTGTGTCAATAGACTACGCTGGGATCAAGTCCTCAACTTGCTGGATAGTCCCTCTTGTACATGCACACTGAGGGCTAATAATAATAGTAACAAATTGTAAAGATTTTGTGTGTTAATATTAACTTATGTTCTTCGTATTCATCAATCACCAGCGTTATTCATTTAAAATCATATATAAATTTTAGTTATTTTGAATGTAAATTCAATACAGACTACTGTGTGTAAGTATTGCTGATACGTTTGTAGTTGGGATTTAGTTTGTATTGCAAGTAGGCATTGATCTTTGTATATCAGATAGGATTGCAATCTTCACTTTGAATCTCTCTAGTGAGAATGTTCGCGGATTCTTCATCATCAGTGATGTGTTCCACCTCAGTTTATTTCTCTTATTATAACAATCTTGTTTCAATACTCTATACTTGTATTATATATGCCACTTAATTGTTTTATTTACCCCGCCCTTATAATTGTTATATATTTTTTGGTTAAAATGGCCCAGCTCCCCCCTCCCCTGTATGAAGCCCTGACCAAATACTGGCATATGTAGACACACTGACAAACTTCAGTTCCTTCCCCTACTCTAAACTTGGGTCTGAAGAAGCCTGTAGCAGAGAAAATAAATGCACTGCCAGTATCATAAATATTGGGAGTTTTTAAAACCAAACTTTGAGGGACTACGGGGGAGAGGGGGAGGGGGGGTGGGTGGTTTATTTGAATAGATGAATCAGGTAAACACTTAATGCAAAACTATAGCAGAGACATTTGGAAAAGCTGAGCAGAGGATAAAGGGTAGGAGCAGGTGGTAGCATTACTAGTTAAGATCTCCTTTTCCTCACTCAATTACGCAGATGCCCATTAATTGGGTTAACTGAAAAACAACAACAACAAACAAATAACTTCATCAAGTGATACTATTATGGATAAATTAATAGTGCTAGTAGAGATGTGTCAATTGGTGAGAAATAATCACGATAATTCAACCCTTTCACAAGCAATAGTGCCTCACAGAGCTCTCTTCTGAAATTGTGCTTAAAGTGTAAATCTCTACTCATACAAATCACTCACTCACAAGAAAGGGAAACTCAGCTTAAGGAAGAGAAGAGTGTGGAGGAATTTAGTTTAAAGAAGGGGGAAAGGTGTGTCCCCCTTTCGGTATCAAACAATGCAGAAATCATTAGTGACCTTAATAATTGGTGCACTTTGTTTTCAAAAGGCTTTTTCTTTCATTAATACACTATCTGTTGTTGATTTTTACATTAATGAAAGATAAAGCCACTTGAAATGATAGTCAACAAGGCAGTACTCATTGTGACATAAAAAACAACAACGTACATTACTGAAGGTTACATCTCCAGGTAAAGTAGGAAATATATGCTCGTCAAATTATTAAGTTGAGCTTAGAGTGACAGGGTGATGGAAGTGGAGTGGGGGTGTACAGGGGGTCACACACTGTGGAGATTTAAATGATAAGAAACAGTTTTAGTTATTTTTTTACCAATTAAATACTTAATAGCTTTAATAGCATATTTTTTCAAAGATATGGTTTGAGTGGCGTGGGAAGGGGGGGGGGGCATAATATTTTTACACAACTTTAAAATGTGATTTCTCGCATGAACACCTGCAAACCACAAAAAAAAACTTGCCCTTAGAGCCTAGTCTCGCATAGCCAGACACTTTACCAATCGCTACGCGGGAAAGGGTCTGGTAGATTGACATTGAGCAGTTTGTTCAGTTCCCCTTGCTAATTGGGGAGACCGCAAACAATAGGTGATGTAATATCCTGTGACATAAGACTGCTCAAACTTTTGCGCGTGTAGTATTTCTGTGCACAACTCTCCAACAGCCGTGTCAAAACTCTTCCTTTAGATGATGCCATTAGTTATGCTAAGCAGTGACTTGGCCTAGCTTTTTAAAGATATCTGCAGTTGGAAGTTTCGCTTAGCAGCAAAATACAGTTGTTGCTTTGTCATGCTTGTACAAGTAACATTTCTTCATGGCAATACAGAACAAGCTCTGCCTACTGATCTGAACAATTCACGCACCTGAAAATATTTAACGATTTACACCCACACTAATTGAACCACAGTTAACCACTTGCTGACTAAGCAAGAACAAACTGCTCAATGTCAGTCTACCAGACCCTTTTCCTGCGCAGCAATTGGTAAAGGGTCTGGGTACGCGAGACTACTTAGAGCCCACCCATACTGAATCATCTTCCTCACTGTTTGCATTGCTCTTAAATTTACTACTTTTGCATTGTTTGTAGCAAGAGGAGTCCATCTGAATACTTTCTGACTGGCAAGCAACACCCCATTTTTGTAATTAGAGCAAAGTTTAGTGAAGCCATCCAACATTTTGATGCCATTTGTACAGGATCCTGATAGATATGAGCACAATGTTGCAATCATAAGTACTGGTACTCTCTGTATCACATGCACATACATGAACAACTGTGGCGTGTAAGTTTCAATTATTACAAATGGCATGTTAAGTTTCAATTATTACAAATTATTGTATCAGCCCATGAGTAAATTGTAGAGCTTTTGCTGCTATGTCTGTACAAATTAAAGTTTTTGTTGTGGGGCTCGTCACACCTGTTTCCTCATGTACAAACTCGGTGTGTAGCATATAAAGTGCCATTGTGGTCTCTTTCATTCATCTTAGTAAGAGGTACTTTCTTGCTTTTTTTTCCTTCTTACATTCATAATGTATATTTAGTTTTCTAATTAAGCATTCCTATTTAATGGTTATTATTGAGACCTTTATCAAGTAGAGATGAGCAGTGTAACATCAAGTGCTGTACTGTACTGTAGTGAAAACAGCATTGTGTTCCTGAAAGGAGCACTGGACCTATGGTAACATGTAATTACTTTCCCTTCTTTGTTACAGGTTGGAGATGCAAGAGTGTCCAAGGAATTGCCATGGATACGTTTCCAGTGACGATTCAATCCTTGTTCGAAGGAAAATCTACTGGAATATTGAGGACAACTAAACTTATCACTGACACTGTCATAATCCAACTCTTTAAGAGTTTCTTCATACTGGAAATTTACAGTATTTTATTTTTATGGAATAGTTCATTAGTATTTTGTCAATGGCATTGGGAATATTATACTCATACAAACAAACTGCATTTTCAGAATAAAGTTGACTAACATAGTACTCAAGGTTTCTTCAGTTAGTGACCTCTTAGTGCTGCCTTGAGGCATCACGTCGATCGTACTTAAGTTGTATTTAACTAGTAATACAATGCTACCATTTACTCTAACACATTGGAGAAACATTTCTATGAACAAATTGGGAGGGGGGAAGGGAGGAGGCGGCGAGTGAGATGCATGGACCCAGGAAAAGTACTTGTGTTGCTCTCACTGTCGCTACTATAATATATATACACATGTAGTTTGCTCCATTCACTTTATGGAGTTGTGGTCTGTCGACTTAAGAATATGTGTCACCAGTATAACATTTGCTTCAACTTTTAGAATAAGCAGTCACGCCCAAAATTGAAGCCACACCCTTTGATATTGCAAAATATTGATGTGTACACAGCTATTTTTCCAAGTGATCATGAATGTGTACTAGCATGATTGAGGTGCTGCTAGGGGTGGGTCTGTCGGCAATGGTCAGCCCCGCAGCTAGCGACGGTCAGCCATATGCGCATGCGCACGTGCTTAAGGTTCAAAGTTCATTTGATCGGCTGAGGTCAAAGGTGAGGGTCAGCCGTTCTGCACATAACGTCGTCCGTTAAGAACTATAAATCGGATACAGTCTGGTATGCTCGTAAGAAAATGTATTAGCGGGGAAAAGTCTGATATAGTTCTTAGCAACCATAATTATGGTGGAAGGCAGATCAAAGCAAAATGGAATAATGAAGAGTTTGGGTACTTTAATACAATTACTAAGATAGCTAACGCTATACGTTGCTCGTTGTTTATGTTTGGGCTATAAAATAGTTATAAACCAAAATCATTAGGTTTGTATTTCGATTTATAAATCGCATATAAACCTCAATTTTGGTTTATAACTATAACATGACATTCATAAAATATTTCGTAGTGGTATCAAAGTGATGCAAACTAGAAATCAAAATTCAGCCGTTGTCCGTAAAGCATAAGCCGATTGGTTTCACAAATTCGCGAATTTTCATGCCCCCAATAATAACGATTTTCGCCCGTAGAAGCACCCAGGGTGCGAACCCTCAGCGTTACTATACACCGGCTAGCTATTAATAAGAATAATTTACTATAGTGATGTGCTTGAGCACAAAAGGCGAGCGAGCCTATGCACAAACGCAACACTTCAAAAGTACGTAGCCCTTGTGACCATTATATACTAGTTAGCTAACAAATAATATCTCAATTCCCCGAGTGTGTAGTCTCTGACTACCTGAATTACCAGTAGCTTTTTGACAACAAACACTAGTGAAGCTACTAAAAAGGCCGAGTTTTTTAATTGCGCCTGGTAAAGGGTTCATAACATAGTAACCATTTCGCCTGGAAACGATTAATTTTGGCACATAAGGGAATTAAAATGTCTGGTGCATTTGTTTCAATCCATCTTAGAAATCTGCTTTTTGTTGTGTGACTGACTGACTGACTGACAGACAAACGAGGTACAGTGTAACTCTCTCGCATGCGTGCTGGAACAATTGATAAGTAATACACCAGAAAGAAAGAAAAATCTTATGAAACAATTTAGCTAATTAATGAACTAAATCAATTGTAGATCATTTAACTTTCTATCCATTCCATTGCATGTCCAACATAACAGAGTGAACTAGCTTAAATTAAACTTGATACATGTACTTGCATTTCTAGTTCACAGCTAGCTAAGCTATAACAGTTTCCTAACACAGATAATTGAGGGTCGACCTGCTTTGTCAAAGCACAGTGTGTTGTGATAGATTGAAATGAGGAAGTTCAAATAATATACAGTCACCTGCTTTAGGCAAGAGAATAACCATTCAATTCATTACTCAATTATCATGAGTATATCACCGTATAGTTCCTCTCACTCTAATATAATAATAATAATAATAATAATAATAAAATAATAACAATTTAATAATAATAATAATAATAATAAAATAATAACAACAATTTAATAATAATAATATAACAACAACAATAATAATATAATAACAATAATAATACTATTACTAATTATATAACCATAATAATAAAAATAATAAGCCCACATTATTGTTAAACAGTATACATGTACTAAAATATTGAACCTGATGTTAAACTACTATCTATTGTGGTTAGAAAAGAAAAGCATAAAATATACACATAGTTTACAGAAGGAATACAAATGTCGTATCTAGTGGTGCTCTTTTGATTTCTTTTTAATGACTTTGTCTATTTTATTGAGTTCCATCAGGAGCTTTTCCTTTCTGGTGAGCGATTTATGGGAGGAGTCTCCTTCTGTGTCACTCGAGTACTTTCTCCCCTAAATACATACATACATATATTATTAGCATACGTACATAAACTTGGTGTGCTTGAGCACGAATAGCAAGCAAGCCATTTAGCTAACAAATACCAAATCACGTTTTTCCTCAAATTCTCACTGTCTAAAAGACGAGTAGCTCCTCACAAAAAATCCTCAGTTACTTTTTTTTTTAACGGCACTTTTTGAAATCAAGTCTGGTAAAGGGTTCCCAATTATAGTAACCATTCACTGCAACGATTTGACTAAAACAACCATTTCTAAGCAATTATTACACAGTTTAGATTTGTAGTGGTTTACTGTGTATTTCCTTTGGTTTAGTTTTGTGTCCTGTGACAATCACCTTGTTATATAATGAACGTTCAAAATCATGTAAAGTGATTCATTCAAAAGATGAGTTGTCAGTTATTGTAAAGTGTTGTGATGTTGTCTATTGAAATAAACATTTGAAATCTATATTGAGTGAACCCAGGTCACGACAAGATTCTAGTTGTGGTTAAGGTTTTGCACATGGATTTAGGGGTACACAGACCAAATATATACATAATAATTTGTATACCCAACTTTTCGTGTGCTTAGCTTGGGTAAAGAAGAAAAACACGTATACAATGAAAGTGTCCCAAATTCGAGTATATTTCAACTTTATACTTCTATGGGGATAAATACATAAAAGAAAAGTTATAATTAAATGTCAAATTATTGGTGGTATTATACTACTATCATTACATAATAGTTAGGCATGCCTGGGAGGGAACTACTCTTTATAGGGTCCTTAAGGCTTTAGGTTGTAGCATCACCGAGAGCAGCGAGGGCGCTACTTAGGGCCTGAAGGACCCTAAAAGTGGTAGTTCACGGCGGCTGCACAGCGCCTAACTAATTTAGAACGTAGCGACTGCTCCTAACAACAGGACACTAAGCGCAATCGGAGGGACACCCTGCCCTCAAGGGGAAGGACCTAAGCAATTTAAAGCTCCTCTGTCACAGTATAAACACTACAGTAGCTATGTTCTAAATCCATTATGCTAACCCCCCCCCCCCCCTCTCCACAGTAATATAGTGTAATAATAGCTGAACTAGTGAATCGTATGTACTCACTCTATTCCGTCCCCCATCTTGGTCTCTCCTGTCCTTCCTTCTTCCATGCTCCTCATCCTCTGAGCCGGTGTTAGATGGTGTCATGCGAGACGACGGAGTGGCACTGGGACTGTTCTCGTTTGAGCTACTCTGACGTCTGCGGAAATACTTCCTTTGAAGCCGATCGCTGCTCCTGTTGTATTGACTTTGGACTCGATATTCCCCTCGGTCCCTCTCAGAGTGGTCCCTATTGTCACGCCTCCACCGCGGTGGCGATAAAAGCCGCGGAGACGACCTTCGTGGCGACCTTCCAGAAGACTGCCTGCTCCCGCTGGACTCGCGGCCTCTGAAATCACTTCGTTCCGGGCTCTGCCCCTTCTGCTGGCTGTGGTTACGGTCATACTCAAGTCTCTTGCTAATGTCACGACCAAATTCATCTTTCTGTGGGGGATCTCGGTAGCGAGGCCCCTGAGGAGGTGAGCCCTTCGGGGGTAAGCCACCCTGTTGGGGTCTGCTACCGAAGTGCGGTGGGTATGGAGAGTTGTGATGGTGGTGAGGAGGAGGAGGAGGAGGAGGGAAATGAGGAGGAGGAGTGTGATGATGCGGCAGCCATCCTCCAGGAAACGGCTCGGCACCAGGGGGAAGTGGAGGATGTGGAGGGAAAGGTGGATGCATGGGATGAGGGAAAGGAGGACCCATGTGCATGGGGTAGAAGTCTCCTCTGAACCTGTCCATGGGATGGCCCAAGGGGTCCTCCTGGATAAACATACACATATCACTTATAAATAAATAAAAATATATACATTTGATGGTTGTATGATATGATATGTCTATTTTTTGTTGTTATTTTCAACAAGGTAAATTTTTTGGTGTTCTTTGTTTTTGTGCACAAGCATGCACAAATACATCACTTATAAATAAATAAAAATATAACATAAGTATGATAAGTGTATGATTCATCCATTATATATATATATATATATATATACATGTATCAACAAGGTACGCTTTTGGTGTTCTTCATTCTTGTACATTATGTCTTGGTATAGTTAAAATACAACAAAATAAACATCCAAGTCAACACGATGTTACTGGTTGATTTTGTTAATGTGCATCTGGATGTATTGTTAAACATAATTGAAAGCTACCTTAACAACAAACTTTCATGCTACATCATGTGCTGTCTTGAACGATAACTTGAAACAATAATAATTAAAGTTGTTTACTATAATTTATAGTAAGCATATAGATATTTTTTCTGTTCTATTCCTTTTCATTGATATCTTTATTGTATTTATTTATTTTTTTAATAATTAATTAAAAGTATTAAAAACTGCAACCATGCTCACTGAAGATTCCGATGAATTCCTCTGTTTGGATTTCTTTTTCTTCTTCTTCTTCCTTTTCTTGGCTCCATCATCGCCCCCTCCTTCTTCCTCATCATCTTCTCCTGAAACATTAGATGCTTTCTTCTTCTTCGGTTTCTTAACCGTAACTTCATCGTCCACAGATGACTTCTTGCCCCTGCATGAGACTTCATCACTAGAACTCACACTGGAGTCAACTTCATCCCCTGAAGCATGCCCTTTTTCCCCTTTCTTTCTACATGACACAATACACAACAACAAGAATAACAACAACAATCATTTTGATGCGTCTAACGGCCAAACTTGATCAATAAACATTCAACCAATCCATGTAAGAATACACATACGCTAAATATGAAATTGATATGATCAGCTAATTAATATTTTTAACATTTCATCGTGTATGTGTTTGTTCATGTAGCTTGAGTACAGTGGAACATCACTTATCCAAACGAACAATTAGGGATTGGGGTATTTGTAAAAATCAAATTCTTCATATAATCTAATAAAATGTATCACAATGAAAAAAATCTTGCTGCTATATTTACTAAGGATCCAAAAGCACTATCAATTTTAGAAGCAAAGGTTGTCAACTTCATCATGCTTCCCTAGCTGTCCGTAGTGGTTTTGGTTGACTTCCAAAGTTTGCACCTTCTTTCGAAAGTACAGTAGCTGAGTCTCCTCCCTTCTTCAACTGCTTGCATATTCAAGCTTAGTCTCAATAGGAAAGAACGTTTCTCTTCTCTGTAGCAATCTCTTAAATTGTTCAACTATTGTATTAGCATGAAAATCTTGCTTTTGCAACAACAAAACAAAGTTACTGGAATAACTCATAAATTCACAAGCAGTCTTTTTGGTTTGTTTGTTTGTTTGTTTGTTTGGTTGGTTGGTTAATCGACATCTCAGTTCACTGACAATCAGATTACCAACATTTCATAGTAATTCCTACTTCTATTCCACATTGAATGCAGCAATCAAGATGTTTGGAACTAGTAAATTTAATGCAAGAATACACCAAGCCTTACAAATACAGCACACTTGCAATTTCTTGAGTGACTTCGACTTGCTACTTTTCTTGTCTTTATCAGACCCGTTTCCCTCCACTGAAGAGGAGTCGGGCTTCTTGGAGAACATTGTGGATGCACTGGAGGCTTCAGGGATGGACGACATGTCACTCTCCTGTGAAGACTTCAGCTTCTTTGCTTTCTTAATCTTCTTCCCTTTGCCTTTAGCTGCCGTCTCTGAATCACTGCAGGAATCTTCCTCGGTGGAATTCTAACAATCATTGCAATAGAGTATACTAATAACATACCAATTGTCAAAACCAATGGTTTAAATTACTACACTGGAATCTTACAATGTATATTTTGTGCAGTATCTTGCCTTATTATGCATCCTCATAACTTTATCTGATTCTCTAGAGAATTAAACCACATTCAAACTTTTCATTCTATAAAATTAACTCATTCAACTTTTATTATTATTATTATTATTATTATTATCATCATATCATCTTCGTCATTAGTTTAAATGTACATCAACTTGATTATTATGATGATGTCTATTCATCTTAATAACTTATATATTTGTTGCCACATATATAAATATATATATATATGTGTGTGTGTGTGTGTGTGTGTGTGTGTTACTTATACTTTTAGTTTAAAAAAAAAAAACCGAAAATTACATACTACCTCTACTATTTGTTAAGCTATTATTATTTCTTGCTACTATTTTCTCATAGATTTTTGTTGATTGCTACATGGTTGAACATACCTCATTGTGCTTCTTCTTCATCCCCTTGCCATGTTTGCCTCTCTTCAATTCAGGGTGTTCAAACCCCCAATGCCTGACCCACTCTGGATCTGGAGGAGGATATGCCTGGGGGTGCTTAGGGGTGTGGTCTTCTTCTTTTCCTTTGTTGTCCCCCTCGTCACTGTCTGGACTCTGAACTCTTCTTTTCTGTACCACATAAAATCATACTACTTGAATAGCCGCAGTAATTAGACATTATTGTAATACAACTTATTGCACGAGAGAGTGCACTATATGGGAAGATATTTCACGAGCAAGCAGAAGTATTCTCACGAGATGAAGGCGGGTGAAAATACAAGTGGGAGAGTGAAATGACACCCCCATATTGTAGAATGAGTGTAATAAATTATTTACTCTACATTTGAAACAGTAAATGTCCAGAGATACATAACCTTACCATACTTCTAATGATTCACTTGTCCAGAACTCTAGACACAGCCACGTTGGAACAAATACGGGACCACATGGAACATTCAAGTGATGCAGAAACACTCACGGGAAAATACCCTATATTTAATGTCACACCCCTGACCTACATGTATAGCAACTGGTCATCTACTGACTGATATTACACATATCGGCACTTATTGATATCCTTTCAAATTACTAGTATCATTGATTCGATGTTTGCTTGGAAAGGATCATTAGATAGTGCCTCTTTGGTAATTGTGGATACACACACTCTCTCGAATATGCAATGATAAAGAAGTGTGAAGTCATCACCAGCAATTTCACCAGTAGAATATCTGTAATTTGGGCAGTAATAGTAGTAGTAGTAGTAGTATTAGAACCCGTTGCTATATTGTTACTAGGTGTACTAACTTGGTAAGTGTGCACTATTTTTTGCCTTTAGGTATATAAACTGTGCATACTAACCACCCTTGGGGTATTGCTATTTTTGAGCTTTAGTTTAATAGAATAGGCCGGATAAAGCTGTGTGAGGCCTGGATATGATATGTGAGGGTCTACTACCCTCTCATATCTGACCTATACGGGGATCAGCCCTAGTTCGCCCTAGTTCGACAACTCTCCAGCAGCCCTACTCATACCCGCAGGAATTTACCGTAGGTAGCTGCTTAACTGTTTACCCAGAGCAGAGCAGCCCGGGGTAGAGTTAGATCTGGAGATAACAGCTGGCAGCTACAATGCTAAAGTAAACCTGCTAGGTGAGCTTCAATTGAATTTTAATTGAATTTTAATTTTGGGCCGGGAAATTCGGATTGTGCGAAAATGCTGATAAACCAAGTTGCTAGTGAAACTGGCTGGTAAACGGGTTCTAAAATAGTTAGAGCATGCGCTCAGGTACTGGTGGATTTAGTGCACAAAGCCCTCGGGATGGCCCTTGGGCTTCAGTGCACTAAATCCACCATTACCTAAGCACTTATGCTCTAACTATTACGTAGTAGCAGTAGTAGTAGTAGAGGTGACACACACACACATACACATACACACACACATACATACACATACACACACACATACACATACACACATGCACACCACACATGCACACCACACATGCACACCACACATGCACACCACACCACACATACACACACACACACACACATAACAATAAGCAACCACTGAGAGCTGCCCTTTTGCTCAGTACTGGCATCATAAAACTTCTTATATCTTCCCAAGCCTTCAAACACTCCCAGGCAACACTTCTTTCCTTCTCAGGTTCACCAGTTGGATAAGCTACACCCAGCGACCAGGCAAACTAGCAGTTGATGAGACTCCTGGCAAGAAGTGTAGGGGAAAAACTAGTGAAGTAACATCAACTGGTACCTCAGTACTAGCATATTGTATACCTACATACAAACCAATCCCTAAATCCTACCAATATTGCCAATCCTAGAAATCCTGCCAATCCCATAAATCCTTCCAACAAATCCTACTTAACCTACCAATCCCTACCAACCAATCCTACCAATCCCTACCAACCAATCCCTACCAACCAATCCCTACCAACCAATCCTACCAATCCCTACCAACCAATCCCTACCAACCAATCCCTACCAACCAATCCTACCAATCCCTACCAACTAATCCTACTAGTTCCAACCTAACACACAAGTCCATAACTTGGCATTCTCCATCCTACAACACCAGTCCTTTGTTACCTTTATCTTGACATTAGTCTCTCCTCTAGCTTTCTTCTCTTCCTCCTCCTCTTCTGAGTTCCACTCGGTAGTGATGGTACGCAGTCTGAACCACCCGTCTGACTCCTCCTCCACTTCAGATGTGTTGGATCTCTTACCCTAAACTCACACACAAATATGACCAGTGGTTCATGTTAACACTCCTACTAAGCCTGTTGACAAACAACTAGTACCTTTATATACAGAATTATACAATTAGTGATAACTTTTTCACTAATTGTATATTCTGTATAGTGTATACACAGTAAAAATTTCTCTATAATATTGTTAGTACCTTAACCCTTTCACCGGTATAACCGCCATATGGCGGTCGAGGTACCCAGCACGCGCTATCGACTTGTTTTAAACACCAAAATAGAGCTAAAGCTTAGCTTTATTGCATATAATTTTTATTAACGCGCAGGTATACGGTAACTAAGGAAACCGTGACGTAGTATTCCGTCGAATTTTATTAGCCTAATCAGCAGTAGCATGGCTTTGCGCAGACGGTGTTATTAGTTTGTTGTTCGGCGATTAGTTCGTTGTTCGACGGTGAGTTTGGATTATCTAAAGCGGGAGAACGATGAAGGGAACTTGCAAGAGAGCAGTACAGATATTTTTGCTTTCATTGGATCGCCAACAGTTACTTCTAGGGAAGTGGAAGCTTTAGAAGATGCTGTGCAGTCTTCTGATGATAGCACTTGCAATGGGTCTGAATCTTCAGATGCTGAAGGTGAGTCATAAACACTGGGAATGTCTTAGATAGCTGTGCTTAGCAATGCAATGATAGTTAGTTCTAGGTTTAGCTAATAGAGCATAGTAAGCTAGGTTATGCAGTTTACATATTAGCTGCAATGATAGCAACAAACACTGATTCATCACTAGCTAATGATAGCTATCACAGCTAACTCAATATTAGAGATCAATGTGTGATTTAGAAGTACATTTTATCAAGAAGAATGTTCAGGCAAAAAACATAAGTAATTCAAATAATTTTTATGTTTGCAATTTGTAGTTGTAAACAATACAAGTGAAGATGAAATATCTTCAAATTCAAGTGGACGTGCAAGCAGTTCAGATGAAATCAGTTGTCATGACGTGGACGTGGACGAGGTAGACGTGCATGTTCTTCTATTTGAAAGAAAAGAAATACATTTTGTCCTGGAAACCGCCACGAATCTCGTATTCAATGCTCCTTTTGCAAGGTCCATTTATATGTTGCACCTGAACGTAACTGTTTTTTGAAGTATCATACTGTTACAGATTTTTTATTATAAGCAGCATTTCTGTAAAACTTTAGATATTTTATTATAAATATATAATTCAATCATCTAGATGTAAATATAATTGTATAATCAACATATTATCACTTTTATATTAAAATAATTCAGTAAATATTATGAAACGTTAATTAAATTTTTGTGGTTTGTTGCTAGGCAACATATATGTGTTTTTTCAAAATACCTAACTATTATGCTACATGAATATATATGGTTGCTAGGTACTTTTTTCAATGTTTAATTTGTTATGATTTTTTTAATCTATTGACATATTTTCTTTTTAAAAATCTACCGGTGAAAGGGTTAACAGACGTAAATCAATGTAATATTTTCATGTTCACTTTAATGATAACAACTATCAATTATCAAGTTTTGACCCTTCACAAAGATTTTTCTTTTTTTTTCTATACTTTTTTCCAGACCCCTTTAGGTGAGAAAGTTTCTATCTATGATGACAACTATAACGATAAAAGGTCAACGAAAGTAGTAGTGTCAATAAGTGAAATGTCTGTAAATGGAATAATTAAAAATCAAATAGATTCCAACCAAATTTAACTTTATGTCTTTTTATCATAACTCCTAGCTAGTTGACCATAAGAAATGTCAGTAGTAAAGCTAATATCATGAAATATTTAGATAACAGAATATCTGAGTACATATCGCCTGAACTACTGTCACATGACAGGGAGCAATGGTGAATTCAAGAAACAAAAACACTTCAAACATAGAACAGTGACTGTACAGTGTAGCAGTTCAATGAAGTTCCTATCCTGCACTTACTACCATGTGGTTTTACTATCTGGGGACATAAGAATTCAGACTCTAAACATTGCTCAATAGACTGCCAAAACTCCCAGAGCTATGAAGTCGAGACTGTTCAGGCCTTCACCCGAACAGGACCAGAACTTAATATTCATTTTGTTTGACCTAATTAGCTACCTGATTAATCACCCTCATTATCGTATATCTTTCCCACCCTTTTTCTCTTATTCTACTATTTTGGTTTCATAGTGCACTTGCTCACAACTTTCATCCCTTACCTACTTATACGTGCATTATCACACACTCTGTTCAGTTACTCGCAAAGATTGAATTGTGAAGTTTGAGTTTGATTGTGCGGGCGAGTGACTCTGGTCCTTCGAATTTAGCTAGTTTTGAAATCTGCTGAGCCTGTGGATTTTCTCCCCACAGTCAGAGACAAAGCAAAGTAAACAGAGAAGAGACTAGTCGGAGGTATCAGTGATAGAATATACTCCCGTTCGTTAGTATTATTTATTACTATTTTTTTCTCAGTTCTTAGCAATTCTATACTTTCTAATACTTTATATCTACATGTAGATGATCCTTTTTAAAAACTTTTTTCTTCGTACTAGTAATAAGTTCAAGTTTAGTACAACAAAGGATATACTTTAAGTGGTATTCTAATTTGATATCAGACTCCAGTAGAGTAGCTCCAATAGAAAGATACGCACAGGCAGAATTTAATAGTCACTCCTTTAAGGGTCAAACTACACATTTTCTCGACCACACCTCCTGTAGCAGTCCATGCATATACTCACACTAACTCCCACGAGAGTTCCTTAAGTGCCAGAACGTAGTTATTTCAGTATGGGGTACTCCACTCTGACTAGTAATTGAAGTACTTTAGTACTACCAATTACTACCCATCTCCTATATAAGGCCCGGGAAAACTTCACCTGACACTCTCCCCCCCAATAATATAGCATATAAATCCCCAGTATTTCCGAGCGACAGTTTAGAGTGTGAACAATAGGAGGAAAAAAATAGTCTAAAAGATTCTACTGAATTGTCAGGACTGGGAGTTATGGACGACTCCTTGCGCAGGCAGAGACTGTGGAACGCCCACCACAGTGACAGTATGGGCAAGTCATATACGAGCATGACAGAATCTTCCCAGTCCCCAGACAAGCCCCTCCCTGAAATTCAGGAGATCAAGTATCCATCAATCTTTGCCAGACTGAAGAGTCGGTATACGACCACTGATAAGTTTATCAAATCCAAAGGAGCTCTGCTCATCATGGCGTTGGTTTTGTTCCTGGGCTTCCTCTTCTGGGGGGACCATCTTTACACGTCTACGGCCATCGTTCACTTTGCCGAATTGGACTACTACCCACTTGTGTACATACTCAGCGGACTGCCACTCTGCTTCTACCCTCTGGCGGGCATGCTCGCCGACAACAAGTATGGGAGGTACGAAACTATATCTGGAAGCTTGTACATTCTGCTGGTCACCACAACCATCTGCGCGCTAACATCTGCTATAGCTGGCCCGCTGTTTCATATCTACCACGTACACGAATACTACAGCTTCATAATGAGCTGTGCCTTCTTCTTACTGGCTTCACCGGGATCCATCGGATTCTACGCCAACCACCTTCCCTTCGGGCTGGACCAATTGTACGAGTCTCCAGTAGACCATCAGAGCCTGTTCATCCACTGGCTCATCTGGATTGACCAGTTGGCCATCTTGATCAACTCCATCTCGTGGTCCCTCTATATCGTGAGACCCACCCACCTGATCGGAATATCGACCAAGGTCTCTCTCCCGGTTATCGTCACCGTAGTCTTGGGCATTCTTCTGGTGGTCCTTCGCAAGAAGAAGAACTGGTTCCTCAGAGACACTGCTCACGTCAACCCTTACCGACTGGTTTACCAAGTGACAAAATTCTCCAAGAAGCACAAAGCGCCACTAAACCGTAGTGCATTCACCTTCTGCGAGGAAGGGATTCCTAAGGGGCTGGATCTCGGCAAAGAAAAATACGGAGGTCCTTTCACCACGGATGCTGTAGAGAATGTTAAGGCATTCTACGGTATTTTAAAAATTCTATTCTGTATCGGACCTTTCTTCTTTATTGACATCGCCGCCAATGGGCAGCTGTATTTTTTCTCTAAGCACACGACGGCAAACTTTATTGGCACTGAGAAAGATGAAAATATCACCACTTACCTTCAGGAATATCTGATCCAAGACGGCCTCATGACCCCGCTCCTCATCGTCATCTGCCTTCCCGTGTACATCTGCCTCCTGCGCCCGTTCGCGCTACCTTACCGACCGGGAATGCTGAAGAGACTCGGCTTTGCCATCTTCCTGAAACTGCTCTCCATCTGCCTCACCTTAGCGATGGACATCTACTACCACATAACGGAAACCCAGGACGTCAACGAGAGACAGTGCATGTTTGACCTGCCTAACACAACCTTCCACAAGGAAGAAGAACACTACAAACAAGTCCCCTTCCTGGACCTGAAGGTGCTCATCGTCCAGCGTACACTAGCTGCACTGGCTTACGTCATCTATCAGATCGCAGTGTTTGAATTCATCTGCTCGCAGAGTCCTAGATCCATGGTCGGGATGCTGGTTGGACTGGGTTACTCCATCAGAGGCATCAACAGTGTGCTGGGATCAGTGATTATCATCCCCCTGAATTTCCTGTCCAAGTGGCTACTGGGTTATTGCGGATACCTCTACTACGCCCTCAACTTAGTGGTGGGGATTATTACGATAGTGTCCTTCTGTTACCTCGCCAAGAGGTACCAGTACCGGGCGAGGGACGAATTCTGCGACTACCATCGCTACGCCGAGAACTATTTCTCTCACCGACCCAACAAGAAAAGTGCAGCAAAGAATAGCGCAAGGACCAAATGGTACTATAGCTTTGTTCCAATGTCAAAATGAAGGACTAGAGTAATGACGTTTTTATCAATTGCACACGCATATTCACCTTATGTGCGGCCATTTTTAGGAGTTATAATAGTAATTTCATCATGTAATTAATTACATACTGTATGCAGTACTTGTGAAACTACAGAATGAAAACAAAACTCATTCAGTTTGAAAATCATTACTTTATTTGAAACAATAATTTTTAAGAACTTGGTCTTGTAATATAAACGAAACCAGCAGGTGAGCATGGCATATATAAATCCCTTACCAAATATGTAGCTATGCTTTCTCGCCCACCATTTGTACAGAAACTATTATGAAGTGTGGTAAAGGGTCTCCACTAAAAGTTGCCGTTGTTATTGTTGTACTGTTAAGCCAGTACCCAATACCCACAGTGATACTGCCGTGTGCTTACTGTACTCCACACAACAAATCCTCTGAGTATTTCAAGCACAGAATCTACAATAACTACTCCACATACTGATCCTTTTCCAGATCCAAATGATGGTGAAGGGAAAGGGGGCATCACATGCGGGGGAAAAGGGCCTTCGGGAGGTCGCCCGTACATGTCCTGGGGTCCAAGTCTCATTGGCATCGCCATCGGGAGTCCTGAAACATAAGGACTGAAATAAACACCTCACTATAGAAAGTCCCTTCATGATTCAATCATAAAGACTTGTGGATTATTGTAAATGTATATTGGCTAGATTAAAACATATATTTAACTATTTAATAATAATAATAATAATAATAATGTAATAATTATAACAATAATAATTCAGTCATTCTCGGCTGAAATAATTATAATAGCAAATTTTCTCGTTTTTTACAGCCAATAATATTAATTAAAACGTAACCCACGTTAAGTTTTAATTAATAATATTATTGGCTGTAAAAAACAATAAAATTTGCTGCTATTATAGTAATAATTATTATTATAGTAATAATAACAATACATATATCTTCTAAAGATGTATTATTTTGAGGCAGTAGCAAAAAACAAAACAAAAACACTTACTTCATAATTTCTATAAAATTGTGCAATCTAAGGATTAATACACACGAAAACAATCTTAGATGAGAAAAAGAGAGAATGCATCGAATGAGTAAAAGAAGGCTGAGAAAGAAATTGTGAAGTGAAAACAATCTTACCAAACTCCGGGGGAGGACCAGGCGCTCCAGGGAAGTCTGGGGGGAACATCATCCCTCTGCGCATGTGTGAGGGCCCTCTAGGCGGCATGGGCCCACCCATAAACCCCCCAGGACCCATCATCTTACGATCTCTACCATGATCTACTTTGGGAGTCCCTTCATGTAGAAATCGACAGCTCTCTCCCCACGAACACTTTCCTATAATTAGATAGAAATATTACAAATGATACTTTTCCGGAACACAAGCGTTACACCTTCTGGCCACCAATACTGCTAATTATGGAATGAAATATCACGCACACACACACACACAATTACAAAGGTGATATGCTCCATGTACACACACCCTACTTTGTTCCTGTAAGCCACACCCACTTCCCACTCCCACACACACACACTCATCACCCAACTGACCTGAGAGATAGTGACGACACGGCATTGGAGACCTCTCCAGATCTCCCTCACCAATGTCCCTGCCACGCCCACCTCGGTTCCAGTGGTAGTCCTTGTACCTATAAGATCTGGGTCGTGAGTGTGACCTGGACCTGGACCAGGACTTAGATCTGGACCTTGACCTGGACAGGGACTGAGAGTGAGACTGTGTGGTGTTAGTCGGTGAGTCTGATTGAGACCCTTGCTGCCTCTTCCTCCTCCGACCTCTACTATGGCGGCTAGAGCCACTGGAGTCTCGGCGTCCCTTGTGCTCCGTCTTCTCTTGTCTCTTGTCCCTGCTTCCATTCAGCGACTCTCCTCCGCTTCTTCTGCTCTCACAACCTGGACTATGACTACTTCTCCTCTTCTTCTTGCTTGTGACATCTTCCTTTCCAACGTGCTTTCTGTCTGTCTTGGAATCCTCCAAGTGACTAGCACTAGATGATGCTTCTATTTTCTCAAGTAAGTCATCCACCATTTCCTTCTCACTCTCGTTTTCTCTGCAAGTCTCAGGTGAGTGGCCATTTTTTAATTTCCCCATCTTCTCCGACAATTTTTTCCCCGCTTTGCCTTCTCTCTTATGACGATCTGACTCAAGGGATCCATTCTTCTTGCTGCTACGCCGCTTGGGAGAAGTTGTTGAATGACGTCTCTTACTAGAAGGTTCACGAACAGAGGATTCTCTTCTGCAGGAGTCGTCATCTGATTCTGGAATGAAGCAAGAGTGATTCAGATTTACTATAAAGCACACCTGCTCACAACTTTCTCAACTGGACTGACTTGCTACATGAGTAATAGAACTAAGAAACACATGTAACTACTCTGCTTTAAGATAACGTACACAAGTACAGGGCTAACTTACACACTTGCACCAACTAACATACACAGAACAGACACATAGGATAGAGTGTGTCAGTGGGACACATGGGATTCCATAGGACTATCCTACCTGTCCTGCATGGGACAGGACACACTAGACTGATATAGATTCTTTCTTTCTTTTTTCTTTTTTTAATGTAGGACATGAAGAATTGATGGGATAGTCCTTCATGTCCTCCAAGTGGGATAGGGGCCAGTAAAATTGCAGTATGTACATGTATATGAAAAGGCTCAGGTTATTGTCCTGTTGCAATTGTTTTTGTTTTTAATCAACTCTAAATATTCTTACAATATGCACATGCACACACACACCCTCACTGAAAAAAGTTACGAGGATATGAAACGTCAACACCAAATATGGCTGCATAAAGAATTTATTGGGTGGCGATCCTTTACCAAAAATCATTCCTATTACATACACACGAATGTACATGTTAACTTAATGTTTACCTTTAATCTCTCCTTCTTCATCAGAAGTGACTTCCCCTTCCTCCACATCATCAGAATTTGGAATGACCACTTCACCTTGATGATACTTTACCTAATAAAATGAAATGGACAGTTAGAGGGTGGAGTTTATTACAGTGCCACACTGTGAGCAAGGTTGTTAAAAAACTACTTGAGTGACTTGTTTACCGTACTCATCCGACATACCTCAGATTGCGACAGTGAACCTTCGCCAGGGCAATCATCCACAACTCCGGTGAATTCATCGTAATCCAAGTCTCCACCCACATCTACACTTTGGTGAACTTCAAACTCTTCTGTTTCATCCATGCAGGCTCACAAAAATCTATAATAAATGCATACGATGAAAACAATAAATATTTCGACGTATACATAAAACTTTAAGGTCCGCCTTTTATTTATTTATAGAAACCCAATAAAATGCCATAGAAATAGTTGTGTATACCTGACACACACACACACACACACACACACTGACAAAACTCTAGGCACTTACCTTGAAGCGGTATATCACAAAGGAAAGGAAGACAAAAATAGAAACCAGCCCAACTAGCCATAGTCATAAAAACTATCACTGTAAGCATTACTAACTTCTTCCTTGTACTTGTCTAACTCACTAAACTGACTGATACCAGCTAACTAGCCAGGACTCTGTCTTTTTTCATAGCTAGCTATTAAGCCATAGTGGATAGCACTGCCAAACAAACTACTACATCTCCCTTTGTCTTTTGAAGTTGACCAAATATTTCATTTCCAGATTTCTTCAACTCACTCGTCATAGTATAATTAATTTTCCGACTAAAGTCAAAGTGCCGATGAATTTAATCAAAAAAGCAAATAGATACACTTGGTAGCTAGCTAACTGCTAGGATAATAAAGTAGAACTGGCAATGTCTAGCTTGACGGATTAATGATGCTTCCAGAAACTGAACTCTCCCTCGTTCCGTCCGTACACTAAGCCATATCTTGGAATGGTCGAATACTAGATTTAGTAAGCACTCACATAGTAAGAGCAAGTAGATATAGCCCTTCAGTCCTTCTTTACTTCCTTCCTGAGCTGCGTGACATTAGCGTAAATTCAGGAAAAGCTGTTAAATACAACCACCGCATTTTTCTCTAGTGTTAGGTAAGTGATCGTTAAAACCGCAACATTTTGTGGGATTTTTGTAAGGGGTCAACAAACCACAATGGAAGATGATGAAGACGTTTGGAAAAATATTCTCACTGAAAACAGGAAAGAAAGGGTACAGGCGAAACTAAATCGTGATTGCAACACCGCAGAATGGCCACGAAAAGATTCCAGGGACTCTGCTGTGCTGGTACCTCTAGTAACAGTGGGAAACGAGCCTTCAATTTTGTTTACTGTGAGGTCTGCCCAATTATCTAGGCACAGAAACCAAGTGAGGTATGTATGCAGACTACTAAAGCAATGTGTGATTACACTGGGTTAATAGTGTTAAGTGCATTGAAAATGAGTGGTTATGTGTAGTAGTCTGGCGTAGCCAGACCCTTTACCAGACGCTACGCGGGGGAAGGGTCTGGTGGATTGCGCACACCATTCTCGTATCTACCAAATTCATTTCCGCTCTCGATGAATATGTTAACCCACCAGAATGCGTGTAACTATTTTCGGGTGCAACATCACTTTTTTCAATGCAGCGTTGACTTAGCCATAGAAAATGTTTCATCTGCTCTAGGCTTCATACTGAAGCCAGAACAGAAGAGAACCTTGCAGAATGTGTTTGTTTCTTTGCCCACTGGTTTTGGAATGTGTTATATTTTATTACCAAATTTGTTTGATGTTCTGAGAGGAGATGATACTTGTGGAAATTCGATTATTTTGGTGGTGTCACCTTTGATAGCTCTAATGAAGGATCAAGCTGGAACAATCCAAACACTGGGTATCAGAGCTACACACGTCTCAGACAAGGAATCCATGACTGCTGCTGTTAGGCAAGGAATAGAGAAAGGCGACTATCAAATTGTTTTTATATCTCCTGAGGCACTTTTTTTTTGGAACTGAGTGGAGGCGAATTCTATCATCTAGAATTTACCACTTGAAATTGGTTGGGTTTATTGTGGATGAAGCCCACTGCATAAAGAAATGGTATGTTTAATGTCAATAATTACAGCTTGCTCTAATCAGCCCAGTTTTTATTACAAGTATTTTATTATTTATGTGTACTATATTTTCAATTAGGGGTAGAGAAATTTAGGACAGAATTTTCACATCTAAACCAAGTTCGAAGCATTATACCAGAGACAGTTAGGGTTATGGCATTAACAGCAACAGCAACAACTTCTACAAGAAAATTTATAATAGTTTAAGTATGCAAATGCCGGAAATCATTTATGTTCCTCCAGCTAGAGAAAATATTTTATATGCAGTGATGGAAAAGCCCAGAGGAGATAATGCAATATGTGAAGTATTTAAATGTATTGTTGAGAAGCTGAAGATAGAAAGAAGAAATATGGGAAGAGTAATAATATTTTGTAAGACATATAATAATGTAATTTCGATATATCAGTTTTTTTAACGTAGTTTGGGAGAATATTTCACTGATCCGATAGGAGCTCCAAATTACATTGTTAACCGAGTAGTGGATATGTACACTCACTGTACTCATGAAAGTGTGAAGGATAAAATTATTGAACAATTTACCAAGCAATCATCCTTACGTGTTGTAATTGCTACAATAGCATTTGCTATGGGAATTGACTGTGTCCAGATGTGCGGCATGTCATACACTAGGGGGTTCCTAGTGATGTCGAGATGTATGTGCAGGAAAGTGGCCGAGCAGGAAGAGATGGCCTATTATCATGTGCTACAATTTGGAAGACATCATCTGATTTAAGCACAAGGTATACCACACAGCACATGATTGACTACTGCATGGAGAAAAACGTACATTGTAGAAGATCGTTTTTATTTGAGGACTTTCATGACTGCAGCTTTAAGTCTAAAGGGTGCAAGTGTTGTGACATCTGTCAGAGGAACTGTAACTGTGGAAGTTGTGATGCGAACATTAATTCATTTATCTTTCCCTTTTTCATATCAAAATAGCTTACAAAATCATTTTAATCATAAAAGTAATTAAACAATGATGATCTTAGAACTAGTTGAGAAGTAAATATTAAAGTAAATATAGCTAGTGGAGAATTTAAAATTAAGTCATAGTATGTTTAGAAAAATTGCAGATAATCCATTTCTTTAGGTCTGTTTGGAGTAAACTTCTTATAATGTTGGGTTTTAAGTTCGAAAATAACTTGTGAGTGCGTGATCCATTCTCAAACACATCAGACTCCATCAGTTGTTCTACAATTAGGTGCAAGTCCTTCACTACTGACTTTTCAGCATGCTTGCCACTAATCAAAGACACTCCTGCCTCATCGTCGTATGCAGCCAAAACGTCACTAAGTATAACCCCACACTCTTTCCTGCCCTAATGATGGCCTTCTCAGTTTTGTTTGCACCTAATCCAGATATAACAGTTTTTACAACTCTTTTCATATGCTCCATATGCAGGTCAGCACTGATGCTACACCCTCAATACCCATGCACACTCACAAAGCGACTCCATTTAAGTTGCTCTGCTAAATTTGGTGGCAGAATCACAAAATCTTGTGTGAGCATGGTGAGTGCTTCCAAGGCATAATTTTGTGTTTAGTGGCCTTAAATATGAGCATAAAATACTTCCATGCCAGCATTACGCGTGTCCCATCTCCTTCCCTGACTGAATCCTTAAAATAAAGATAAAATAAGCTCAAGCTCAAAACTTCCCGTGAGTAATCATATATGGAACTAACAGCATGTGATCTTCAACATGATCATCCTTAACATCACCCATTCTACCACCATCACCGCTATCACTATTCTGTTCATCATCATCAACTAAAGTGTCATTGCCATCATCACTCGCATGTGGTTGGTCACAAAATTCTGCAGCTAAATCAACGTGCTTTTCCACGACAGAAGATGCAATATTCATCAGTGCTGACTTTTTAACTGAGTCGTCCTCCATCCATAAGTCATGGAATATGACAGAATCACTGGGTATGTCATTAATATGGGACATACCGAGATGTGTCATGACTGCACTGACTATGTACCCAGTCGTTACAACTTCAATAAAGTCTTCGATTGCATTGACGTCACTCTTTACCTCTTTTTTCACATTCCTTCTGTTGATTAAATTTCTAAATTGATAAAGAGTACCCCTCTCCATTCCTGATTTTGTGTCATACAGCCTCCTCCACATCACCTAATAAGACAACATTTAGCAGGCATGGCTTCTTCGCATCTCAATATGTCTTGGAATCACGTTTTTGTCAATGTTATCAAACACAATTTTATATCCTGTGTTGACTGATTTACCTGCTGCAGCATCTTCCGAAAAAGATTTTTCACTAGCATCTACTGGTATCACATCTACCACTTCTGATGGTCCATCTTCCTGGCTGGAAGAGTACATGTCTCCCTCGTCAGAATTTTTATCAGAAGATTCCGACATAAAATCAGGTACACCTAAATAGTTTATAAACCACACGTGTTTAATAAACGTATGCTAAAGACATTAAATGCATACCTGCTTAGCTGAGTGCCCTGCATACATAATGAGTGATATTATTCTGTGAAGGAGGGAACACTTGGAGTCTCGGTGCTTGCATATCATAGCAGCGATCATAGCTATTGTTGATTTTCGATTTGCACATGGAGTTCTTGTCTTCAAGCAGTTTTGAAGCATAATTAGAAGAGTGGGTGCCTGGCTTAGTAACTCCTTTATGATGGTTCCAAACTTGAATTTTAGCATGGATTCCTTACACTTTGTCCTTAAAATGGAATCAAACTTCAGGGAACACAATGCTGCCACTTCTTTGTTCAGCATACGCCCTATAGTCTTCACCAATGCCTTTCTGCTCACAACATTCTGCACACACTTCGTAGCAAACGACTGGTAGTTTCTTCGAACTAAGGATTTACAAATGTGCCTTCTTCTTCTGGGAGTCACATGATATGACAATGGCTTAGACTTGTAGTGTATAGTAGCCTGTAAATAGGATTGCACTATGAATTATAATTACAAAATATTCAGCGACTTACCGTAATTGCAGGTGAACCTGAAGCAGTGGGTGGTGCAGTTCTCAGCTTCTTGGGTGCAGACACTACATGCCTCGAGGGTGTTGAAACAGTTTCCGATACAAAAGTTGAAACTTGTCCTGAAAGTGATGGAGAACACTGAGGAAGAGATGTCATGGACATAACACTAGAACTGTCTGGTGAGAATACCACAGAAGGTGCTAGACTCGGGTGGAAGGACTGCAGAACGTAAACTTGATGTAGAAAATGCATTGTTGGGAGTCATGCCTGGTAAATTTGCTGAGCTTAGTAGTGATGGACATGGACAAACAGGGACTACAACAACTGAGAGGCAAAGATGTTGAGGATATAGAAAGCAAATGTGAGGAGGTAGGGAGTATAGAGCTGAGTGCTGTTGTGGTTGAGAGTATGGAGTGGGATAAGGCAGGCGAGACTAGCAAATTACTGGAAGATATAGAGGTTATGGGTGCGAAGCTAAAGTCTCGAGGTACACTGGTGCTCTGTGGCGGCATCAACAATGCTGAGGACAGAGATTAGTGCTTCAGCTGATGCAGGGTACTGATGTGGAATAGCTGTTCCTCCAGCACTCATAGACAAAAGTGGTAATACTTTTCTTACTTGTCTGCTACTTCTTCATGCAATACAACAAACTTCTCTATGAGCCTCATGCAAGGCCTGCAAATGTATCCTCCTCTGAGGGTGTCAGAGTCTACTTTCAAACCTTCCAATTGAAAAAAGAATATTAAACTCTTCACAACTCTTTCTGCAGCAGAACTACCAAGTAATCGCCTCTGCTTTCTCTCCTTAGCTATAGAAACATCTTTTCCACATCCGTAGCATTTCTCCATTGCATCTGCATGCAGAAGTTGCTAAAAAGTAACGCGCGAAGTTTGGCTCCACTTTCTTAACCACAGGTGCTCCATAAGAAGTACAGCCAAAGTATTTCCTCCGGATTCCGGAGGAAAGGATACGAGAATGGTGTGCGCAATCTACCAGACCTTCCCCGCGTAGCATCTTGTAAAGGGTCTGGCTACGCCAGACTATATGTGTGATAAGAGGTCTCAGGACCAGATAAGGGGTTCTATTCATGTGCAAGCAGATTTAAAAGAGTTCTTACTGAAATAAAATGTCACAAAAAAAACTTTTATATGTTTGGTTTGTATCATCCACAAAATAATAACATCTCTAATGGATTATTTCATCTAGCTATGGCCACTAATATTCTAATTCATGATTGTCTCAATCTCCTTTCTTGTCAGCTTTCCTGGAGGTCTGGCAGATCCGGGTGATCGCGATCCAGAGGCCACTGCATTGCGAGAGCTCCAGGAAGAGCTCGGCATGCGGCCATCGGACGTGGAAGTGTGGGGGCGGTTGGTAGGGTTACCCGACAGAAACGGCACCTCTTTGATTACTCCAGTGATCGGTCGGCTCAAGAACTTCTCTCTTGGAGGAATGAAAATAAGCACGCCTGAGGTGAGTGGGCAGGTGTGACCTGAGGCAAGGTAATATGCAGTGTTAAGTATAACCACTGTAACCTACAGCTGGATTATTAAGCTTCTGGTAGTCTGGTAGAGAATTATAATAACTGTTAACAAGCTAACAGAATTCAATTGAATGTCAAGGAATAGCATTGGCTGCAACCCATACCAACTTCAATATTCTGAAATAAGCATTCTAAGCTGGTTTAGTTTGTTTACACGCGGCAATCAAACTGGGCTGGTAGGACACACTTGAGGATAATATCTCGTGGAGGAAGTTTTTCCCAGGAGCACTGTTCATGAAGACACTTACATAATTTAGCCATTCTTTTTATGTATTTATTTATTTTTATTTTTTTTAATTTATTTATTTATTTTTTGTTGTTGTTTTTGTTTCAGGTTCATCAAGTCTTCACTCTCCCCATCCGCCATCTTGCAAACCCAAAAAATTCATTCTACACTGTTTACAAGAATTACCCTTTTCGATTTCCTATTTTCCTTGGGGGGCCTCGGAAGGTTTGGGGACTGACTGCAATCATATTGGACATTGCACTCCTACACTTAATTCCCAGCGGCAACTACCAACCGATCTCTCCCTCGGCAACCAAGTCCTAAAGAAATACATAGTTCCTTCCACAAGAGGAACATATACATATGTACACAACATCTCGTGTCATAATATTTATTTATTTATTTATCTTTCAAACATTAAACATTTGTAAAATTCTCAGTTGCAATATTATATTATTATAGAATTTTAATTAGTTCAAATCAGCATTTTTTTTACGTTAGTCATCTCCATTCTCTCTTACACATCCTATAAAGAACTCCAAGTGCTATCAATAAAGTACATGTGAAGTATTTTTGGTGAAACAATTTTCTTAACACTCTAATAGTGCTCATCCAAAATAATATTTAGTAAACTAAAGTACCATGTGCCAAAAGTTTAGTTGTTGTTGTAAACTAGACTTGAATATAACTTTGGTCCTCACTATATGGAACAGACAACTAAACCCTCTTGCACATGCACGCTGAGGGTTAATAACAATAATAATATCCATTATGCTGCCCTCTAATAAAAATGGGGATACAGCCAGTTTATATATACATTTGGATATCACCTGAATTTTTATTTTTTATTTTTTATTTTTACAAATATAAAAACACACACCTCTACTAAAGTTCAAAATACAACATAAATAATGATTGTACAACGTAATGAGTGATAAATTAAATTTATAAATAAATAAATAACTAGGATTTGTTTTCTATCATCAGTGCCTGTCTGAAGGGAGAGCGAGGAAGTTGGGTCACAGCAAGCTGTTGGAGGAGTGGGAGTAGCTCTTAACACGAGAGAAGTAGAAGGGAGTGTACATGTAGTCTATGGAGAATTCGTCCACATGCTCTTTGCTTGTAGCTCTGAAAGACAAAGGAGAGAGAGAGAGGGGGGGGGGAGGTAAAGAGGATATTAATTGGCATACATGCATTTGTAATAAGTTCAGAGCAAATTTTGAGTTCACGAAAAATACGTACAACGTACCATAGTTTTCACCACGGGTGAATGAGAGAAGGTACAACATCAATAGTGTTGTTTTTTTTAATTGTAATCACAAAAATTTACTTCTCTTTCACGAGCATTTTAATTAACAAGAATACAGAATCAAAAGATACAAGCCTGTCATAGGGGATTAATGAGAGAGAAATCCAATAAAAACATTAAAATTTTAAACACAAAATTTAGATTTAAAAATCCCATGAACACAACGAACGCACAAAGTGAATACCATATACACTTATATACTACAGTAGACCCTCAGTTATCTGAACCCCATTTATCCTAACTCTTGCTAATCCGAACACCATTTTTTTGAATTATAATGATATTCATTGGAATTTAGCTGTGCATTAAATAGATAAGAGATTAAGACCCCATTCAAAATGACTTATTTCAAATATCCGAACAACCATCGGTCCTGAGGTGTTCGGATAATTGAGGGTCTACTGTATACAGCTTCACTTTTAACGGTAAAACCTGTATCTAGCCTGTGTTCACGGAAGAACCTTCAGTTTGCCATCACTGGTGAGCTTACACTCAGATTACAATCAGTAAATGCTACCATATGCCCCTGTGCTCGTTTACATCCAGATACGATACACCGTCCCCTTACCTGACAGGAATGGGCAGAGTTCAGTGCAATATGATATTTTAACAATTGTATCCAATGAATTATGTCAGGTCTACCGCTGGGCAGAATGATGTGTACAAGCACGCGCTGGTGATATTTCCAAGCTATTGTTAACTGCACCTCAATGAGTTATGATGTCTTTCCTTACACCTATCTGTTAACAACAAAAATCAGCCGAACCTCAAAATGTTGAGTAAGTTAAAACTAAAAGCTTAATCAAGTGATCAACATATGAAATTATGGGAGTCACCCATAGTGTAAAGATCTACACCTTGAGTCTTCTCAGGGGGAATATGCAGTCGAAAAAAAAAATATTTTGTGCAACAATTCTATCACCACTTTTGATACACTGGTGCTTTTTTTTTCCTTTTTTTTTTTTTTTTTTTTTTTTTGAGAATCTGTTGACTAATGAACAGACAGACGAAATGGATGTATAAATCACAAGCATGCACACTGAGAGTTGTTCCTGAGACTTAAATCAAGCAAGTAGTATTGACACCCATTACCATGGAAGTAACCTCTATGAATCCCAGCTTTAGCCAGGGACGTCTGATTCGCCCTAGTGCGCTGTTCAGAGTGTGTTACTATATCTGTGTGACCCCTACCTATCACAATAGTTAGGACTCACAAGTGGACAGTGGTACAACTGTGCTTGACCCAGGTCAACTGCTTAGTGCGCTTCTTCATTTGCAGTTCCTAATTAAACACATAAACAAACACTGTACTTCACTATTTGGATAAAATTGAAAATTTATTAATAGTATGTTTTGACGTGACAGTATATCATTAGTAAAGTCTCTCCCCTTACCATGTGGAATCTATACTCCTGCGTGGGCCCCGCCTGTTTGTGCCTGCCACGCCCCTTGTGGTGGTGCTGAATCTGACCGTGCCTGTTGTCCGAGATCAAATCTATCACTACCTATGTTGTAGGCATGTAAAACCAGCAAAATATTAAACAATGCTATATACTCTAAATTCTACATACCACCGAAACAAGATCAAACGAGTTCACCACTATCCATCTAAATTATTCCGGCTCCAAACTTACATTTCTGTCGGAGACATTATATCTGCCCAGCAAAATGGATTCCGTTGAATGTTTGTGACACAGCGAACTCACTACGACTGCCGGATCTTCAGGCGTCGTACGGTACATCACCTCTCCTACACGTAAGAGACAACTAACCGTAAATTAACACCCACATATATATTATTAGACAAGCGAGCACACTATTTGAAAAGAACACACTTAAAAATCACTGAGAAATACAAATGTACCTGGAAAAGTTACACCGAATACTGCTTTTAAGCAAACTGATAAATGAAATCAGCTAAAAGAATAAATATACCAATTGCCTATTCTAACACCTAACATTAACAAATGTAATGGCTAATGCAGCAAACAATCCAAACGTAGACACATGTGATCACAGGAGAATGATCCTGCCAAAGTAAAGCAGTTTGGCAGATTGTATTATATACAATATGTCATTAAAGTTAGTGCTCGAAGCGAAAAGAATGAATTTGCTGCTTAGCTGCAGGTTATGCATGTATGCTTTAAAATGAGTTATGTAAGGCGGTTAAGGATTCCCCATCTATGTACTCACTAAATGGCCAGAATTTGCAAGCTATAATTGACTTACATAGTCTATACTGAAATGTTACATTTACAGTCTTACATACATTTTAAGGGAAAAAATTGAGAACCACTTAGTATAATACATTGTAAAAAGTATCATAGCAAATGTGTATTTCAAAAATATCCTCCTTTATACACACAGAGAAGAGGGAAATGGTGATGACTTCCAGCCACTCACCGTCAGAGAAGAAGTGCAGGTATCTGTAGTAAGTGACTGTGTGGTAGGGTCTGTAGAAGCCATCCAGAGAATGTTCACCTTCTCTGACATAGGACATCTTGCTGATATACACGCCTAATACACACACAAACACACACACACACACACACACATCGTCATCATCATTCTTCATGGAATAGGCACACACACACACACACACACACACACACACACACACACACACAAATGTACACACCTCCCACCACACCACACAATTATTCAGCGAGCGAGCGAAGCTGACTCTCAGTCGTGTTCAATTGAGATTTCAGATATATATATATATGTATGTATACGTACGTCAAAATATTTCGCCCGCGCTTCTAATTACGTAATTTAGGTAAAGCGTTCACAGTTCCAGTATTTTTCAATTAACTGGCACGGAGAATCCTGCTGCAACTTTGTTTCAACCAAAAAGTTTATAGCTACTCTCTTCTTGAAACAATTGTGAAGTCTTTGTCAAGTTTCGCTTCTTTGCCACTGCTTTCGAAGTTTATTCAGGTAATTCTGTTAGTTTAGTCTGGGATCAGATACTTTAGATTCTCTGATGATGGAAAGGGTTACACTGTGCACTACAGTTAGATGTAATTTCTGTCCTATTTTTCTGTAAAAAGAGTCTGTTCGCTCGCCATGCATTTGCGCTATTCGAGCGCACCACTAGTTGGCGAGCGAGCGTAGCGAGCGAGACAGTATTAGGGGTGGATAATGCAAAATCGGGTATATGTTATATATATATATATATATGTATGTATGTATGGATGGTACGTATGCTCTTTAAATGCGCGCGCTTCTAATTACGTAAGTTAGGTAAAGCGTTCACAGTTCCAGTTTTTTTCAATTAACGAGCGCGGAGTATCCTGCTGCAGACGCAACATTGTTTCAACCAAAAAGTTTACAGCTACTCTCTTCTTGAAACAATTGTGAAGTCTTTGTCAAGCTGCGCTTCTTTGCCACTGCTTTCGAAGTTTATTCAGGTAATTGTTAGTTTAGTCTGGGATCAGAGACTTTAGATTCTCTGATGCTAACTGAGAATGGAAAGGGTTACACTGTGCACTACAGTTAGATGTAATTTCTGTCCTATTTTTCTGTAAAAAGAGTCTGCTCGCTCGCCATGCATTTGCGCTATTCGAGCGCACCACTAGTTTATTTATATATATGGACGTACGTATGTCATTTTGTACTTTGACCCTCCGTATTTTTGTGTTCGCTCCGCGTTCGACCCCGTCCCAAACTTCACTAAACAGAATCCTCCGGTTTAGCGACCATTACCCGTATCACCTTAGAAATTGAATTGTTTACGGCTTTGAATTGTTTTGCGGGTGCAGTTAAAACTCAAAATCTTATGGGAGCTCCATTTCTATTCGAGTTAGTGGCGGTGGTAAGTTAATGCGCTATTTGTCACAGTTATAAGCCCTACTCAACAGTATTTACTTAAAAATGCATTGTCCACTAGACGAACCACGAAGGTAAGTCTTGCATAGGTATGTTCAGTTGTGTGAAAGTATTGTGCGTTACAACTACTATTAAGAATATCACAAAGAAAATTTTAAATAACGTGATTTGATTTTGTTGCTTCTTTTTCAATTCAAACTGTTGCGGGAGCGGTTACTATGACATTGAAACCCCTTTACCTCATACGTAATTTAAAAACTCGACTTTATTTTAATAGCTTGAGTGTTAGTTGTTAAAATCAAATTTAACAATAGTGTAGTTTAAGGCTCGCTCGCCATTTGTGTCAAGCACACCACTAGTACTTTAGCATATGTATACTCCACTTGTGTGGTAAAAAAAAAAAAAAAAAAAAATTACCGTTAAAATGTAGGTGTGGTCTTAGGATGTACATTCTTCGCCAGCTCCCATAGGAACCAATCTGGCAAGATTCTCCTGACCATAACCTACAAACACATGCATGCAATTTTACACACACACACACACACACACATTGTACTCTCCTCACTAGTTGGTGACACACCCTCATGACAAGCAATATAAACTGAGCCTCAAATTTGTATTAATAGCTCTACCATGCACAGAATGGCATAAAGGCTAAAAAGAATTTTCTGATAAGACATCTACATATACATGTGTGTATAATACTGTCTTAATGACAATGGCATGTGTATTCACAAATAATTCATTAGCTGAACTGGATTGGTAAAGTGTCATCAATAACTGGTTGGTAAAGCATTTTCAGTAACGACAGTGGTGTGTGAATTCATTGCTGAGTCTGGTTGGTAAAGCGTCGTCAGTGAAGACACCAGCACTATTATGCTGAGAGGACATTGTTGTTTCATCATGGGTCAAGAAAAGTAAGGGAGAAAAAAGTTGACCAATGTAACTAAACAAAGTAGTAGAGGATAATGTAGTTAATTAAAGCATGGGTTGAAGAATTGTTGTTGATAACCATCCCGATCCTGAGGCCAAAGTCTGAGAAAGGCGTCGGTTATCTAGCAATAAAAAGAGAGGACATTGTTGTTTTGAGTGGAAAAATATGTCCAGTTTGCAGCGAGGGTCCTCTCAAAACACTGACAAGATAAGTGCATTTCCTTCCCTTTCTGCCACCTTCTAACCAAAGACAGAGATGACTGAGTGATATCCAGTGAGGTTCACAAGACTAGACTTAATACTCCATTAAATAATTCCCCATGTTGCCAGTTCTTTATACAGCGATGGAGTAACCAAGCTTCATACAAATAAACAAAACTAGATCTTCATTCGTGGTTTAAAAAATTACACATAACTGTATACTGCAATTCACTCATTCTGTTGACAAAAATTCTTCTGTGTGTAATTTAAACATTTCAACAATTTAAATTATTTTCTGCAGGCGATTGGAGGGGATTGGCAAAATTAGCAGATCATGTGGCACTGTGTGGCAGGGTGCTTGCTAGTTTAAATAATTTAAAGATACATTATATATTTAGTGAAATTAACGGAAGAAAAGGTCAATATGAAATTTTAATTTCTACTATTTGTGGTTCTAGTAAGCATTTACGTACCTCTTACATGCTGCTTGCCACAAGTAAGGCTCTCTGGCGAGAATATAGAACCCTCTAGACACCTATACACCATACATACATATATATACACTGTATATGCATGCATCAGGGTTGTGGCAATTACAGGAGTAAAGTAATCAATTACAATTACAATTACTTAAAAATTTTGCTTCTCAATTACAATTTCAATTACCAATTACACCTTTAAGAACTAATTACAACAAATCTGTTAGCAATTACATACAATTACATCACATCCCCCTCCTCAGGATAAGTGGTCATGTAATAGGGCCCACAACGTTTGTAATTTTGTTTTAATTCATCAATTCTTCTTAAAAGAGAAAAGTTTATTTCTATCTACATTAAAAATTATAAAAACTGAGAATTCATTTTCTTGCTAGCACCCATGTGCTTTAGAACTGACCCTTTACCAAAGTGGTCTTTGACCCCAACTACTTGCCAATTACAGGCATGCAATTACAATTACAATTACTGCAGATGGTGTAATGATTACAGCTAATTACAATTACCAATTGCAATTACCACAACACTGGCATGCATATACTACATACATGCATACATACATATATACATGCATACATACATATACATAATATATACATGCACACACATATAATATAGTTTCATTTATATTTGTGAAGACTTTAAAAAAATATGTAGAATTTGCATATATATTCGTATATACACACTGGATTATATTTATTTTTATTTAGCTGCTCGTACAGTATGATAGAGATAGTGAAAGTGGAGATAGTACAGTATACATTCATTGCATGATCAATGAATGAACCCAATAACAAGTCTTGTGTACAACTTGAACATTGAATGCTGAGGGTTTGTACAGATAGTGCTTTGCAATAATATTGTTTTCAATACTTGGTACAAACAGACTGAGAAAGAAGTGAGACACACAGATATGCAGACATGAGAATGACACGTACAGCAGTCGTTACGTACGTACCATGGCCACGTGCTCCAAGGCTTTCATGTCCAGGAGTGAAGAAACCACCCATCTGAATATGTACCTCAATACCTCCACTGGCAAGTCAGATATATGACCACCCTGTACCACATAAAGAAGTACAGTAACAGCTAGAGCACACACACACACACACACACACATGCAAACACACACACACACACACATGCAAACACACACACACGCACACACATATACACACACATATACACACACACATACACACACACACACTCACTCACACACACATTTGAGGAGAATACCTGAACTGGATTCTATCAACACTTATCCCATAAACAAAAAACTAAATGTCATGTTCCCATTATTCTCCTGAATACAAATTACTAAACTAGCAAATACCTATGATCCCAACACATTCTGACCCCTTACCTGTACTGGTCTCAGAGGTGTGCACCATTCCCTGATGGAGAGAGCCTCCATATCTCTAGCCAGTCTGGAGGAGAGGTCACCGCAATCTTCACTATAGCACTCTTCCACGTCATCTTCTCCTCCTGCATCATATCACACTCAACTGATGAAAATGGAACTTTTTGATATTAAGAAATTCAACTAACATACAATGACTAGAGGGAAAAGGGGTTCATAACATTGTAATCACTAACCATACATACTGTACATTTCGTTTAATACTTTGGTACTTGTTCATGTACCATATATCATTAGAAAAGAATTACATGTGGTATCACTAAAGCTGTACAAAAATTGGTTACCAATGATTTCGATACAATAATAGGGTACCGGCTTGAAACTTAAAGGGTAGATTCATCATTTCCAAAATTATGAAAAATTGAGGACAAAAGTCTCCATGAGGGTAATACAAAATTTCAGGTGGGGAATATTTTCAGGGAGGGGTATGGGGCAATACCCCATTTGAAAGATCATTGCTAATATTTTACAGCGTTAGATTCCTGCATTTGAATTAGGCAATGTCAATATATGACATGCCCCCAATTAGTGGGTTGAATATTGCGGAGAATACACATGGATAACTGACACCGCTTCACTTCACAACTGGACATAACTGACATACAAGACACTTACTGGAAGTGTTGTAGAGCATAGCCCTGTCATACTTGAACTCAACATCTGGATCGAGTTGAAGTGCTTGACGATAATACTTCACAGCTAAAAAATAAACATAGAGAAAAGTGAAACTACAACAACCACCACCACCACCACCACTATTTAGATCATCATTAATTAGGATTCACACCGCTATGCTTTTCAGAATTGCATGATGGGAGAAGGCCTTAGATTGTGGAGTAGGGTTCAGAAGTGGGGGGAGGGGGGGTTAAGTAGAATAGCTATGTAGCTGGTAATTTCAAGAATTAATACACTTATCGTTAAAACTACTTTATGATTGGTGAATTGATTCTGTCTGGTAATTCAGTTCAGTGTTGAAATTAATGGGCCATGGTCGTAATTTTTGGCATAGTCTAATTAGTGGTGATCATGCCACTGCAACTTTGTGACTTCACTTATGCCTTTTTTTTTCAACCTACATCTCAACTGTAACTTACCTCCACTCATATCCCGACTTTGCTCCGCTGCCACGCCCATCATAAATAACGACATTGCCTGATCACAAAATATAAATAATGAAACATGTGTATCAAGCACTTCATAATGGTATGGCATATAAATTACTAGTCAAATTTGGTGTTTTTGAAGACGTACATAACAACACTCCCTACATATGTACTAAACAACACAAATACTATGACGGTAAGTTACATAGCCAGAATTAAAAGTGACTGAAAAAGGAGGAGCACAAGTATATTCTCAATTGAGAGTCTCAATTCAAAACTGAACAGTCACATGCTAATGATATATGGGCTACCAAACAATGTCTGTATATTATATGTTGCCGCTGCTCAATTTATGCATTTTTTTTCTGCTGCATTTAGCATTGTCTTTACTATGCATTCAGATACGATTAACTTTGGAAATTGACAAATACAAAACACTTCAACCTCTTGTTTTGGATCTTTGTTGTCTTCAACTCCCTTCACTGGTGAGAGGCCCTGGGAATTGTCTGATTTGGTAGAAAGAGCAGGAGACTGGTCTCCTTCTATCTTGCTGTCATCAGATGGCTTGCCTTGTTCTGCCTTGCTAGTCCTGGACTCCAAACCAAGTTCCTCCTTCCACCGTGATCTGAACGCTGCAAGCTCATCAGTGTCCCAGGTCTACCAAAAGAAATGATGTAATTCAAGGTCATGAAAATGATGGACAACAATAAGACTGTAGTTAGGACTCGCTAAACGGAGCGAAGAACGTACGTCGGAACTGCTGCGGGCTGGGACAGGCGATGAAACGGATATGTCACCTTCTTTATCCATCTTGCAAGATGCTTTATCAATGTAATTCCAGCGAGCTATCCAGATAAATAAAAACGATACATTGCAACATAGCCAATGATTGCAGGAAGCAGCGTGGCGCTGGTGCAAACCCGTCGTTATGATTCCTAATAAAAGTGCACCAGTAAACAAAAAAGGTGGAGTTAAAGCAAAGCTCCACCCATGAAACTAAGAGCGCTCTATTTCGAAAATTTCGTTTCTTCAACTCATAAGCACTTCACAATTCCATAATTCTGGTACTATAATCTGGATGGAGGTATGGTTTAATTTATAAATTTTTGAGTCAGAAATCATAGAAAACATTTTTATTGCAGCCAGTTTTGAGGCACAGTGTGCACACTCTGGTGTTCAGGTCTCTGAAGCGGTCCCATGATATGTTTCTGTCCGAAGAAGGGCAACCTGTCCCTGAGGATGATTTGGCGTAAGTGCTGTAATCAATTGTTACATATTAAACTGAGTCTACGCTGTATATCGGCAAAACAATTTAGACTCCGCCCTGCACAAAACATGTACCATTTGGTAATGGGCAACATTGGGGTGTTATTTTATGTATCATAATTTAGCAAATTATTGTGATAAGAGTAACAAATTACTATTTATTTCTTTTTTATTAGAACTAACTTATGTATGCGTAATGGTTATAGCTGCACTTTGCTACTTCAAATAATAACTAACAATTAAGTTAAAACATTATTAATATTATATTATGAACAGATTTGATTGAATACTTTGTATTGATGTCACATTGTATTGATGTCGCATTATATTGATGTCACATTGTATTGGTGTCACATTGTATTGATGTCACATTGTATTGGTGTCACATTGTATTGATGTCACATTGTATTGAGGTCACATTGTATTAATGTTACATTGTATTGATGTCACATTGTATTGATGTCGCATTGTATTGATATATTGGTGTCACATTGTATTGATGTCACATTGTATTGAGGTCACATTGTATTGATGTCACATTGTATTGATGTCGCATTGTATTGATGTCATTATATTGATGCCACATTGTATTGATGTTTGTTGTAGGCTGAAACACAAGATAGCGTGCAAAGTCAACAATGAGCACTACATGGTGAAGGACCTGCAGCCTCCCAATGAAACGGTGGCCAAGTTAGTGGCCAAGACAGCCATTGGCGGAGGACCTCTGTCAGGTAGGGATTGAAGCATAGAGTTAAAGATGAGGTAATGTAGAAGTTGGAAGTGAGCACAAATGGGAGAGTACAAATATAAAGGAGCAGCTGCATCTTACAGAGCCTGAAGGCATACAATTGCTGGCCAGCAATTTTTCCGTACTTATAAGAGAGATGAATAATAATTTTATTATGAACTCTTATAGAAAGGTCACAGCTTCTCTAAGCTCTGTACATTTTGTTCCCTTGTGAAACAATATAAATTTAAAAAAGTTTTATACCCCCCCCCCCCCCCCCCCCCCCCACTCCCCTCCCACAATCGTTTAGTGCTTAGAACAGAGTTTAAAAAATTGATTAAGGTAAAAGATATTTTTGAAAGTAAGGTGTTTAAAGAACTTTTTTCTTCTTCTATTTATAAGGTAGATGGTTATTACCAAAGTTGTGTACACATATTATGTAAAATATAGGCATGGAGCGAGTTGGAAACTATTATGTGTTTCTGGAGCATTATGTGCATATTATGATGAGACTAGTGAGACGAGCAGCTGGTAGGGAGAGAGTAGTGAGATAATCGAGAGCATGTTGCATACTCTATTGTGAGCAAAATAAATAAATGAATTACTTCAAGAGTATGAAAAAGCAGTTATTCGTTACATCTGAAAAAATTGCTTATCAATCACTTTGAATTTACAGGTATAATGTTTAAACACCCAGTGGCACCTTTTCATTTTTTCTTTAAAATTAACGATTTGAAACAGATTTATGAATTTATCAAAGTGGGAGGAGTAATAATCAAAGGGAAAAAAAATCAATAAATTACATGATAGACCTACAAATTACTGAATCATAAATTCTTTGGTTGGCCACAGTACTCCCAGGGTTTGATACTAATAAGGTAAGAAAATTAAACTTATTGTATTATATTTATGTATTGATCAATTGATTACCTCTAAAATACAGCTTTGTTCATTTTGAAAGCTGAATAGCTCTGACATTAATTAAGCACAGACTCCTAATAGGTTATCCTTCTAGTTTGAATGAAGTAGGTGTATCATTTTATGGATCACCAGTTCCAGTTTGAAAGTTGCTTTTAGCACTGGTCATTGTGAAGCAGGTGCCTGGTTGGTAAGGGTGTATTTGTTGCTTTGGCAGACTGTAGAAGTTGCTGAGTAGTAGCTAATGGATATCAGAAAGTATTTTAGGAAAAAGAGACCTTGTGGCTTCAAAGGAAGTGAATCCGAACCTAAAAAAAGAAAATGTGATAGCTATGAATCGGTGGAACACGAGGAACAGATTCGAGAAGTGCAGCAGAGAGAGAGTGAGGAGGCGAGGGAGGAAGTGAGGGAGAGAGAAGAGGTGAGGAAAGAAGTGCAGCAGAGGGGAAAGGGGAAGCAGAGGGAAGGAGTGCAGCAGAGGGAAGGAGTGCAGCAGAGGGAAGGAGTGCAGCAGAGGGAAGGAGTGCAGCAGAGGGAAGAAGTGCAGCAGAGGGAAGGAAGTACAGCAGAGGGAAGGAGTGCACAGGGAAGGAGTAGCAGAGGGAAAGAGTGCACAGAGGGAAGAAGTGCAGCAGAGGGAAGGAGGGAAGGAGTGCAGCAGAGGGAAGAAGTCAGCAGAGGGAAGGCAAGTACAGCAGAGGGAAGGAGTGCAGCAGCAGAGGAAGGATTGCAGCAGAGGGAAGGAGTGCAGCAGAGGAAGAAGTTGCAGCCAGCAGAGGGAAGGAGAGTGCATAAGGGGAAAAGAGGCAAGTGCAGCAAGAGGAAGAAGTGCAGCAGAGGGAAGGAGTGCAGCAGAGGGAAGAAGTGCAGCAGAGGGGAAGAAGTGCAGCAGAGGGGAGAAGTGCAGCAGAGGGAAGAAGTGCAGCAGGAGCAGCATGAAGGAAGCAGAGGCAGCAGGGATGAAGCCAGAGTGCAGAGAGGGAAGAAGTGCAGCAGAGGGAAGAGTACAGTACCAGCAGAGGAAGGAGTGCAGCAGAGGGAAGATGTCAGGAGGGAAGAGTGCAGCAGGAGGAAGAAGTGCAGCAGAGGAAAAGTGCTCAGCAGAGAGGAAGAAGATCAGAAGAGGGCAGAGGAGTGCAGAGAGGCAGCAGAGGGAAGAAGTGCAGCAGAGGGAAGCAGAGGTGGCAGCAAGAAGGGAGCATAGCAGCAGGGAAGAAGTAAGCAGCAGAGTGCAGAACGAAAGTGCAGCAAGGAAGGCGCCAGATGGAAGAAGTGCAGCAGAGGGAAGGCAGCGAGGCGAAGTGCAGAGGGAAGGATGCAGATAGAGTGCAGCAGAGGGAAGAAGTGCAGCAGAGGAAAGTGCAGCATAAGGACAGCAGGGAAGGGAAGGAGGAGTGCAGCAGAGGGAAGAAGTGCAGCAGAGGGAAGAAGTGCAGAGGAAGATGCAGCAAGAGTCAGCAGAGGGAAGAAGAGTTCCAGCAGAGAGGAAGAGAGTGCAGCAGCAGAGGAAGAGTACAGCAGAGGGAAGGAGTGCAGGGAAGAGTGCAAAGAGAGGAAGGGAGAAAGTGGCAAGGAAGTAGACAGTAAGGGAAGAAAGTGCAGCAGAGGGAAGAAGTGCAGCAGAGGGAAGGTTACAGCAGAGGAAGAGGGTGCAGCAGAGGAAGAAGTGCGCAGAGGGAGAAGTGCAGCAGAGGGAAGAGTGCCAGCAGAGGGAAGAAGAAGGCCAGCAGAGGGAGGAAGAAGTGCAGCAGAGGGAAGAATGCAGCAGAGGGAAGAGTGCAGAGGGAAGAAGTGCAGCAGAGAGGAAGGAGTGCAGCAGGGAAGAAGTGCAGCAAGAGAAGAAGTGCAGCGAGGGAAGAAGTGCAGCAGAGGGAAGGAGTGAGCAGAGGAGAGAAGTGCAGCAGAGGAGAAGTGCAGAAGGGAAGAGAAGGGAGCAGCAGGGGAAGAAGTGCAGCAGAGGGAAGAAGTGCAGCAAGGAAGGAGTACAGCAGAGGAAGAGTTGCAGCAGAGGGAAAACGTGTAAGGGAAGGAGTGAAGAGGGAAGAAGCAGCAAAGGAAGTGCAGGAGTGCGCGAGGAAGAAGTGCAGCAGAGGAAGAGTGCAAGAGAGGAAAGAGCACATAGGGAAGGTGCAGCAGAGGGAAGGAGTGCGCATTAGTGCAGCAAGAGTGCAGCAAGTGCATGGCAGCAGCAAGGAAGTACAGCAGGGAAGGAGGGCAGTCAAGAATCAGCAACAAGATAACAGTCCACAAGCTCGAAGAAGCAAAGATGATTGTCACAAGCCTCCCAAGACTTGCGGAGGCCACCTAAAAGCTTCCAAGTGCAGCAGAGGGAAGAAGAGCAGCAGAGGGAAGAAAGTACAGCAGAGGGAAGAAGTGCAGCAGAGGGAAGGAGTGCAGCAGAGGGAAGGAGTGCAGCAGAGGGAAGGAGTGCAGCAAAGGGAAGGAGTGCAGCAGAGGGAAGGAGTGCAGCAGAGGGAAGGAGTGCAGCAGAGGGAAGGAGTGCAGCAGAGCGAAGAAGCACAACAAGGAGAACAGTCCACAAGCCGTAATATAAAGATGAATTGGCGGAGGCAATCCCAAACTAAGCTCCAACCTAAAGCATTCGGAGGCTAGCCTGAAGAAATTGTACAAATCTAGGCTTACCTACAAGAAAAGTTGGGAGGAAAAGTATTTTTTGTATGTTTTAACCTATATGTAGGAAGGCCACGCAGTGGACGTGGAGGAGGAGACTTTTCCCGTTTTTGGTCAAGTTCTCGTAACTTCTGCTCCATTTCCCTCAGCTTCCTCTCCTGATTGGTTAATTTACAATCCTGTTCTTTGTGTTTTGCTGATAGTCTATCTTGTATTGTCTTTTCCTTTGCCACTGACCCATGCTCCAGTTCTTGTACTCTCTGCTCCAAATTTTGGAGCTTTTGATACTGTTCTTTTATTTCCTGTGCCTGCATTTGTAGTTTCCATTCCAGTTCTTGCACTTTCTGTTCCTGTTCTTGTAATTTCAATCCTTGCTCTTGAATTTTCCGTTCCTGTTCCAGAAGTTTCTTTTCCTGCTCCTGAAATTTCTGTTCCTGTTCCTGCTTGTTGTGATTCAGACTAGCCATCTCGGTCTTTAATTCTTGCACTTCGTGTTGAAGTTGTTGGTTCACTTGGACTAAAGTATCAGCTGTCTTGTCCAGGTGGCATTGGTTGTTTAGCTGCATGTGCTTCTCTTCTTCCTCTCTCAGAAACCTGTCTTCACAGCCCACACCGCTGAACCGACAGGCTACCTCCTCTAGACGACATATCTTCAAGTGAAGCTCCAGATCTTCCCTGTCGCAGGTCACTCCGCAGAAATTGGGGCATTGCACAGGGACATACTTACACTCGGGAAGATGGACGTCCACCACTTCTTTGTAAGTGGCCTTGAACCCGCAGTGCTGGCAGGCATGTGGTCTTTGGGTGCATAATTGGGTCGTGTGATGCTCCAGCTCGTTCTTGGGTACAGCCTGCGAGCATTGTAGCGGACACTGGATGTCTATGTAACTGCAGTTGCCTTGTTCAGGATCAAGATGGCCGTCAAGCATGGCCACAGATCCTGTCCACTCGCAGCCCTTCTCCTTCATGCTGCAGTAAGCCTGGAGGCTTTTTATCTGTTTGGAGTATTTCTGTAACACCAGCACAGTGAATGACTTCTCTTGGCATGCTGGGCAGGGATGGTGTTGTTCCAGAGTGCCTGAGATGCAGGCGTGGCAATAGCTCTCCCCACAGCAACTCGTGTGGACCAGTTCTCTCGCTACGAGGTTGCACTTCAAACAGCACAAGTGATCTGGTACTGGATCGATGAATGTACAAGTATAGCCCTTCTCAGCCAGGCTGTCTGCCATATTGCATGAAGTTGTCATAAGGAGGTGATAAATAACGGGTAGGATGTGGGATCCGCCCATTTTTATTGCTCATGAATATTACTGCCTACCATCAGTCACACCCATGATACATTTCCAATAGTTAAATTCATATTTTTTTTTTTAATTCATTAGTAAAAGTATTCTTAATTAGAATCACCACAGTAATATATACTAGGCGCCAAAAAAGAGAAAAGGAACAGCTGTATTTCGCCAAATGGCATACCAATTTCCCCTTCTTTTTTTAATCATACGACACGGGACGGAAGCGCCTACTGTATTATCTTTAAATGTTTAAATGTAACAATTACAAACAACAACAACAACAACAACAACAACCAGTGTGCAATGCTCCCTCTACCTATCTCTTATTCTCCCTACTGTTCCATAGGCCACATTACTTGAGGTTACGACTGGGTCGCACAAGTTAAAAAGCAAACATGTTTGAATATATCAATTAGGGTTGCTTTGTGGAGTATATGTCTCACACAATGGACATAGGCAGTCACTCACCACATGGTTACTTCAACTCTACAGCCACTGCAGGACTAAAACTTGTCCTTTACCTGAAACAATTACAAATTACATCATTAAATACCAAGATACTGAGGTGCTACAGTGCAACTTTCTTGTACTCTTTAGTAGGAGTGGATGGTATTTCGATTTAGTTGTTTTATTCGGTGTTACCAGATTTATTTGGTTCAGTATTGCCAATTAGAGGTAAAACGGTATACCACGCCTGCACTAGAATCACTGCACAGGTTTTGTGTTTTGTTGCTTTTTTTGTTTGTTGTTGTTGTTGTTTTCCTGCATATGGGGCTTGAACTTGCTACCCTCAATCTACAGCCAAGGACACTCAAGACTAACCTACTTGGAACAAATCCATACGAAGGCTGTTAGGAGACCATTTTAACCTACACTTAGCTCTCTTTTTTTTCCTTCACCCTTTTTGTTGTTCTTTCTTTGTTCTTCATTCATTTCCCTTCATTATTTCTTTTCTTGCCCTCTTTTTTTCCTTCATCTCTTTTTTTCCCCCTTCCTTTGACTTTTGATCCCTAATCTTTGCCTTGCCCTGCTGCCATTCCTTGCTTGCATGCTTCTGCTGAAGAAAACGTTAAAATTGAAATTGTTAGCATATGATATTTTTACTTTACTAACATCGTTGTAATTAAACCTCATATTTAGTCAATAATTAGTCGTTATCGTGATAACTTTTAGTTAGTCAATATTATTAAGGGTCTGATATCGTCCACTCCGCCATGGTGTTTACATGAATTTTTTTTTCCTTGTTTCCATTCTTTTCATCTTCTTCCACATCTACTTGTGTAGCTGGTAATATTACTTATCCTTGTCATTCCCAATAGTTTCAATGTGTATAGAGTCAGGACTTCTAATATTTTCAAACCGCTATAGCACCACAACATGCCTATATTGGTGAAAGGTGTTCAAATTATAAGTGCTAATGCCGAAATACAATGGGTCATCAAATAGAACAAGTATAAAACATGAATTTAACGGGAGGGGGAGGGGAGGGGGGCGGTTACTGGAGGAACAGTTGTGTGTCTGTGTGTGTGTGTGTGTGTGTGTGTGTGTGTGTGTGTGTTGTGCCTACAGGAAGAGTGGGTCAATAGTCCCAATGGCCCAAATCATGAACTACCCTGCTTGTGTATCCATGTGAATGTTTACCAATTGGACTAAGCCAGATGAATCAGTCATTCAAGGAATAGCAGGAGTGTGTCTGGTAAAGTATACTGATGAAGGCATACAGTGAAAAACTATGAACTTGGGGGTCCTTTTTTATAGTATGTGTGTGTGTGTGTCCAAGAATTTATGAATTAGTATCCTATCACGAGAATGCTTCCTTCTTAGTGATAAAAGGAATGGTTTATTAAGTTTGTGAGTGATTTGAGCTTTCTTACCGATGGCGGAGATGTCACTTGATAGCAAGACCAGATTTCTCACTACTAGACTCATACATTCAGGCAGGATTTATTATGGGGCATTTGATTACGGGGCAGGAAGCAATGTATTTACTACTCTAGGAAATAAGGAGTGTAGCACTTCCCTCTTCTATCCCCCAATCTATTTTTCACACTCTAGAAGTAATAATTAACTGGTTACCAAATGTTGTTGTTGTTGTTGTTTTCAAAGACTTCTTTCTTCTTCCTTTTTTCTTTATTTCAATTTATATTTTGAGAAGTCATCAGTTGCAATTGTTCTTTTAAACAAATAATAAATGTGCATTTGCCTGAGGGTGCAAACTGTGTAGCATGGAAGAAAAAAATTATTACATAGTAAATATATACTTGTAGTCTGTTGTTTACTGTTACTGAAACTGAACCGTTATTAATAAAGGTATTTCATGAGGCTCACTACCGTATGTAACACTTCCTATCATATGCTCTATTCTGTAACAGTAAGCACTGGCACTGAGCAACTGATAAACAACAACATTGAAACTAGATTTCCAGTACCACTACGTATGTGTAATGTCTTTACAACAGCAACAACAACGTGGGGGCATGGTTTTGCAAAAATTGAATCCACTTCCTCAATTATTTGAATAAATGTAGCAGCTGACACTCTGAGGTCTATTAAGATGATGTGTGTGTGCGTAGCCGTTCCTCCACCCACCCACATGTCTGCCCACCCATCCATCCAACCATTTATCTGTCCGCATATTGCGTATCCATCCGTTCATCCATCCACGCACACATGCACGCACGCACGCACACAGAGTATTGTTTGTAGAAGCTTTGCTGGATAATCGCTTGCCAAAAGTGCGCCGTGTGAACCGCCTCTGATAATATTTACCAGTTCTAACTAATAACTGTTAATTGCCAGGGGCTGGGGGCGGGTGAACATAATAATTACTACATACTTCTTGTGCACACTTATAAATAAGAAATTTCTACTGTTACGGAAATTCCACTTTGCTGATACGGAAGTGTAACTCGTCATTAATCAAGTAATCTTTGAGCTGGCTGTGCTCCAAGAAGCCGTAGTAGCCATCATACAGGACTCGTTGGAACGATCCCACGTAGCTGAAATCGGACGCAGTCCGCCTCAGGGTCATTTTTTTGCTGGTGTACTCTAAATTTGGGCCCCCTTGTTGGTTGATGAGCTCGATGGTGAACTCTGCACTCCTCGGCCACTCCAGGGAATCATCGAACTCTCCCTTCATGATGTTGACCTCTACACGCATGGCTTTTCCGCGGTAATTGTAGCGGCCATTGGCGTCGATACCGATACAGAACTTGTAGCCGGATGCGCTAGTGTACATGGGAACACTTTTCCAGTCGAGTTCGTCTCTCTTTATTTTGCTGAAATCTTGCAAGACGAATTCTTTCCTTTCTGACATTGACAATGTCAACGTGTCTGCTCTTTGTTTCGGTGGAGACGCTGAACATTCCGTATTAGATTCCTGTGGCATATCAGGAGGAAGTAGCGAGTCATATTGCTTTTCTTTGTGCTTCTGATGGCGCAAGTTTATTTGGTAATCATCCACCTGTTTGAATAACTTATCTTCTAGCTCCTCCAGGCGGTTGTTGTGGTTATCTAGAGTTGACTGTTGTAGTGCAATCTTTTCTTCCTGCTCTGACAAAATGGCCCCCTGGGTCTTAATCGTTTCTTCTTGTTGCAGAAGCTTTTGTCTGAGTTCCTTGTTGACTGTAGCGAGTGTGGTGGCAGTCTTGAGAAGATGACTCTGGCTGTTCTGATTCATGTGTTCAGCTTCGTCCTTTCTCCAGAACCGGTCTTCGCAGCCCACTCCACTAAACTTGCACAACAGCTCCTCCCGAGAACATATTTTTATGTGTTGCCAAAGTTGTTCTCTTTTAATATCGCTCACGTTGCAGAAATTGGGGCATTGTACGGGGACATACTTACATTCACGAAGATGGACGTTCATCACTTCTTCATAAGTCCCCTTGAAATCGCAATATTCGCAAGTATATTCTCTCTTGGCACACTCGTCAGCCATGTGCTGGACAATGAGGTTCTTGGGGATCATCTTGTCACAATCCAAAGGACACGGAACATCACTGTACTGGCAGTTGTCCAAGTTAGGGTCGATGTGAGTTTCCCACTCTTCCACCGTCCCTGACCAATCACAGCCTCTGCTCTTCATGCTGCAGTACACTTTGAGCTCTTGGATACTCTTCAGATGCTTCTTTCCATCAACAGTGGAGAACTTACTTGCATTACAAGCATGGCAAGACTCCCTTTCACTTATGCAGCCTGAGCAATAACTCTCCATGCAGCAGTTGACAAATACCAGGTTCCTGGCCACCATCTTGCACTTGTGGCACTTCAGATGTCCTGGCACTGGGTCAATGAACTCACACTGGTATCCCTTCTTGGGTTGGCTCTCCTCAGCCATTTTTGTTTATTCTCTTTGATTGGAGTGTTAAGTTATACTGGGCGAGGTTCCCAAAAGGATATTCATAGCCTGTTGTTAGTATTCATTAGAGACTTGTCCTGTGGAATTTACTACTCTACAGTATCTGATGATGTTTAGGAGTATACTAGCTCAAATAACTGACTTGAGTGGGTTCAGTTGTAGCTAAATATACTTTCATGTATGTACTTACGAAGCGTAACTCTATTGTTAGTTACTAACTGGGTGTTGTTATCTTTTCAGTTTGTTCAACTCAACTGGTTGGTAGGTCATTATAGAGGTCACTTTCATTCAGGTACCATCCAGCCACGCCCCTTTGGTAGGGCTGGGAAGCTGTGAAGAAGCAGTACAGAGATGTCATTATGGGTTTGTGGTGCATGTGTTGCAGTCCCTTGGGTCATCTAGCTACAAGCTGAATGGTTTTGTTCTCCAACTATAGCTCCATGTCCAAACAGGCTGTAACACACACACACACACACACACGCACACACACACACACACACACACACACATACACCTTCACCTTGACCTTGAAAGGAAGCCACCCATCCAATGATACTTCTCTGCCACAAGTGACAGACTAAATCACAGTTATCACTGTTTCTGACGAGTGGTGACACATGTGTCTATCGATGTCTTGCTTTCGTCTGAATGTTCTCTCACACACACTACACTGGTATGGCTTATCTGTAGCTGTACTGCTATCACTGTTCTCAGTACTGTCTTCCACACGTGTCCTTCTTCTCCTCTCATCCTCTGCCACTCTAGCCTCAGTCACATCCTCGAGTCCTGTCCTGTAATTTCTCCTCCAACCACTCCTGTCCTGTGCCAACTGATACCACCTCCTCTCATCAATATTAAATTTTTCAAATCTTTTCTGACACGATCTCGCCATCTCATTCTGGTCCCATATGCAGGGCGGCACTGAGGCAGCCAACCAAACAGTACACACACACACACACACACACATACACACATACACACATGCATGCACACACATCTTGACCTTGTAAGAAAGCCACCCATTGGATGATGTCTCTCTGCCCACAAGTAGCCAACTGACTAAATCACAGTAAATTGGTGGAAACTATAATAATGCTTTTGACGAGTGGTGACACATCTATCACACACAATTACACACTTTATTTAGAGCAATTTTACAACGACACGATGAATTACTTAATTAAATATGGAAATCTCATTATTAGACTTGAAAGTGTCTCACTCGCTTCACTCTTTCTCCAATAACAACAACGTTAATAATAATAATAATAATAATAATAATAATAAAATTTACTGACATCCTTTCATCAATGTTTGTTAAATGATATTATATCAATGTTAACTTTAATTTGTTTTTACCGGAGTCTGTAGTGAGTCGGATTGATAGTCAATATAATAGTAATAGGATCAGTAATAATTATATCAAATTGAAATATCTTGTGATTATTTTAATAGCACTGTCCTGCTATTGTTGTAGTTGGGTTGTTATTGACTTTTTATCTCATGGTCTCTTCACAGATGTCTCTCAGAAGGTACCGGTAAAGCCTTCCATGGAAGAAATCCTTCCTAAAGATACAAGAATGTGAGTTCATCAACCAAGTACAAACAAGTATGGAAGGATTTCTAATTGTAATTATTATTATTATTATTATTATTATTATTACTATTACTATTACTACTACTATTATTATTATTATTATTATTATTACTGCTACTATTATTTATTTATATATTTATTCATTCTTATACTTGTATGTCTTATGGATAGGATGAATCATGAGCTTGCTATAAATACTGCAATAGAATTATATAGAATGCCTAGACATTGCACGAGTGCAGTTTAATAAGGTAAAGGGTCTCAGTATGCACTGGTCTTACCATCAGCTTGAAATAGAGAGAGAAATGTCTGGAGTAGTGGTAATCAGAAAAAGAAGTGCTTCATAAAGTATCTCACAGCAACAAGTAACAAGATGGCTGATTAATATTAATTTTGTTTGATTTTGTTGTAGTCCTAGAGTTGGTGAGTCTGTGGCAGAGCCTATTATGGACTCCTCCCAGGTGAGCTCTGTTGTCTTATCTATTCACGATCTGTGCAGTGTTGACTGATGTTCTTTCAGAAAATAGTATTCATTGATTTCATGGATCAATATAATTTCACAATTTCTTTCTCAGCCTTCTTATACTCATTCTTTCACAGGCTTTTTTTTTTTATTTTTTTTTTTTTTATTTTTATTTTTTTATTTTTTTAAGCAATACAGAATTAAAAAAATATTTGGTCACCACCGGGAATCAAACCCAGGACCACTTGTGCGTTAAGCTAGCGGTCCTGGGTTTTTTATTCCCGGTGGCGACAAATATTTTTAATTCTGTATTGTTTAAAAAAAGCCTGTGAAAGAGAGAGAATACATCTAATCAATATTGTTGTTGTTGTTGTTGTTAATGTTAGTGTGTAAATAAATGTATGTTGCTCTAGTCAATGGGAAGTCTGTTGTCACCTTAGTGTTGATTGGTTGCAATACAGTATGTGGAATAACCAATAAGTTCTACGAAATTTTTATTATTGTTATTATTGTTAGTATGTTTTTTTAATTATTGTTATTATAATAATAATAATAATTATTATTATTATTATCGTTGTTGTTATTGTTATTATTATTGTTATTGTTTTTATTGTTGTTTGTTTTTGTTGTAGTTGTTGTTTTACTATTATTAATTTAATTGCAATAGCTTTTTATTGACCATATCATTCAATACTTAATGTCTTTCCACCTGGCATGCTCTCCACAGGCTTATGAACGTAAAAGGATTTTAAAAAATTTTTAAAGAAGAAGTAATGATCTCTTGTGTAATATAATAACGTTTAGCAGGGTTTCATACAGAGGTAGGGACGCCCTGGGATTCCCCCTCCCCCCAGAGGGTTTCATGAAATAAATTAAATGATTTATAATGGTATTCTGTGATTTTGTTGTTTGGTGAAAGTTCACTTCAGTTAATTGAGGTCCTTCAATTGCAATACGCATTAGTCTTCCAAGATTGATGTCACTATTTCTAGACCTGAGACGATTTTTTTAATCAAACGGTATGGTTTCAGCAAAAGTGGGTGTGGTCAAACGAACGTGGGTGTGCCCCCCCCCAGAAGAAAATCCTGCATGAAACCCTGTTTAATGTGTGCAGGCTCTGGTTGTGAGTAAAGGTACTCAGCTTCTGGTCCAGCGCAAGGCTCTCTTGACAGTCAAGCCACAGTGGCACCCTCCGTGGAAGTTGATGCGAGTAATCAGTGGACACTTGGGTTGGGTTCGCTCCATCGCTGTGGACCCTAGTAACGAGTGGTTTGTCACCGGCTCTGGAGATAGGACAATAAAGGTGAGATATGACGGAAGGTGAGTATTTATATCAAGACAAGTTTATTTATTTGTTTTGTTTTGTTTTAGGGTGGTGTTTGTTTTAGGGTTGTGGAAAGGTCCCAGGAGTGTTTAGGAATCTTTTTTTTTCTTTTTCCAAAAATATAGTTTTTCAATGAAGAATACTAGACATACAGTACTATGGCTCAAAATGTGCTATATCAGTACATGTGCTATATCAGTACATGTGCTATATCAGTACATGTGCTATATCAGTACATGTGCTATATCAGTACATGTGCATGTACTTCTTCCTTATGCACATACATATGTACTTTGTCATTACACCTGCTCTCTGTGTTGTAGCTGTGGGATCTAGGATCTGGGCGACTGAAACTGACACTCACTGGCCACATTAGCAGCGTCCGGGCACTCACAGTGTCACCACGGCAACCTTATTTGTTCTCCGCCGGCGAAGACAAGCAAGTGAAGTGCTGGGATTTGGAAACCAACAAAGTGAGGTCGCACAACTTGTAGCTTGATAACTTGTTCTGACTGATAATCAGTGTGTGGGAGTGTGACAGCATGACTGGTGTGTATATACTGGTGATGTGCTTGAGCACAGATGGCGAGCGAACTTAACACTACACTATTGTTTAACAATTGATTTTAACTTGTAGCTCTCAAGCTACTAAAAAAAAGTCTCGAGTTTTTTTAAATTACGTATGTATACGGTAAAGGGGATTCAATGCCATAGTAACCACTCCCCGCAACTGTTTGAATTGAAAAAATAGCACAACAAAAATAAGTCACATTATTTAAACATTTTCTTTGTGATATTCTTTAGCTAAGTAGTAATTGTAACGCACAATACATCCACTCAACTGAACATAACTACACAAGACTTACCTTCGTGGATAGTCTAGTGGACAATGAATACCATTGCTAGGGCTTATAACTATATCAAATAGCGCAGTATCTTACCACCACCACTAACTCGAATAGAAATGAAACTTGGGTAAGTTTTTTATTTTTAACCACACCCTCAAAAGATTCAAATTGGGAAACATTCAATTTCTATGATCATACGGGTAACGATCGATAAACCGGTAGTGAAGTTTGGGATGGGGTTGAACACCGAGTTAACACTAAAATACGAGAGGGTCAAAGTACAAAATAACATACGTACGTCTAAACATATATATAAACTTGTGGTGTGCTTGAGCACAAATGGCGAGCGAGCCTGATAGTTAGGTAACATAAAACTAAGTATTGTTACTATGTTTTAGCTTAGTTCATGCAAACACTATAATAGCAGTTATGACCTTTTATTTCAGCAAACAAATACAAAATCACTCACTTACCTGATTAATGGTAACTTTTGTAGTATCAAACATCAACCATTCTGATAATCTCAATTACCAGTAACTCTTGAACAAGCTCTCAGCTACGATAAAAAATAAACCAGTGTTATTATTTGTAATTTTAGCCAACAAATATGGAATTACTACTTACCTCAATTTCCTGTGTATTGATAACTTCTGTAGTATCAAATTTAAGTTACTTTGACTATCTGAATTACCGTGAATTCTTGTATCAAATTTAAGTTACTTTGACTATCTGAATTACCGTGAATTCTTGACAACAAGCTCTTAGCTACAAAAACAAAAGACCATCAATTTTAGCACACAAATACAAAATTACTTTCTTACCTCATTTTCTTGAGCAGTGGTAACTTTTGTAGTACCAAATTTGAGCCATTCTGACTATTTGAATTTACCAGTCACTGTTGACAACAAGCTCTTAGCTACAAAAAAGAAAGGCCAGAGTTGTTTTTGCATATTTAGCACAAAAAAGTTCCCCGCGCGCGATCCATACACACGTATATACGTATAACATATACCCGATTTTCAATTGTGTTACCCCTGTATGCTCACTCACTTGCCAATAACTTGTAGTTTTATAACTCATTATTTATTCTTCTTTACAGTGGTAAGAGATTGGATTGTAAATTAAAGGTGTTAATTTCTGTTGTTGTTGTTGTTGTTGTTGTTTTCCTTTTATCCCTAGCTTATACTTTGCAAATACATCAACATGTTCATTAATACTGGAATGAACAGCTCTATGTTATTTTTGATATCATTCATGTGTCTATTGTAACAAAATGCTGTTTGCTTTGTTTTGTTTGGTATTAGGTGATCAGGCATTACCATGGACACCTGAGTGCTGTGTATGCAATGTCCCTTCACCCTACCTTGGACATCCTGATCACTGGAGGCAGAGACGCTTCAGCCAGAGTGAGTCAATGAGAGGCGGAATTAGCTGTAGAAGCTAATCTTTTATGAGTATTACTAATGTATAACGATACCTATATTTTTATAAATTGGTTTATATAGGCAACCGACTTTTTTACATTAATGAAAATTATGAAATTTATGAAAATTTACTCTCAATTCCGTGACTTCTTGTGGGATACTCTAATGTTATTGCGCATGTATGCATGCAATACCTTCAGTACAGGATGGTTCTCTGGCTAACCAAATGTATAGGGATTTGGTAATACTGTATGTTATGTAAATATTTGTATCTTAGACGTATTTGTGCAGGTATGCATATCTGAAAACATGCTGATTCTCTCTACTTTTACTTTTGGTTTCATATTAATATTATAATAGCAATTTTTACTCATTCTGACAGCCAATATTATGCTAATTAAAACTTAACCCGACGTTTGACTTTTTGCCAAAGTCCTCTTGTTGTTGGTAAAAATTCTACTAGATGAAAATTAAACAACACGATCAATACATTGCAATTTGTACCTATGTAAGTTAATTGATTACATTGTAGAGCAGTCTGAGTAAGTCATATTACGTATGTCAACAACAAACTGTACATTTAGGCACACCTGTATGGACAAGAAATATTCTTGAACTTTCAGAGTGGAGTACATAGTCAAGCTATGGCCCGACTACTTTTTTGGGATGACTTTACATTCACTGAAAGATTATTCAGACACTTTGACACATAATGTGAATATTTATTGTGTCATTGTGCATGTACAGGTTTACGCCCTTTAAGATTGGGTAAGGTGTAGTCAGTGTGGGCGGTCAGTCAAATTCAATTGTACGGATCGCCCTCAAAGTAAAGGCAATGCAAGAAAGTTAGACCGCGGTTGTCTTCTCTGCTGTGATGAGTAATGGTGCTTGGGACATGAAGTCTGGATTAAGAACTCCTATGATAAACACACGCAAGAGTTTTATCAAAGTGTTCCTCGCAATCGCGGCTAGTACCGCACTCGTTTCTTTTATCTACGTAAGGTCTATATACAAGCCAGAACCTTGTTCTCTTAAAAGAAACGCTCCAGATGGAACGAAGGCGAAGCATGTGAATAACGCGGACACGGTAAGCTTCTTTCAAACGGACAACCCATTCAAAGACAAGCCTGAATGGCACTCGTTCCAAAAGGCGCTGGCAGATTACAAAGTCTTCCATAAGTCCAAGCTAATGGAAATGAAAAACTCCAAAGGTGGTGGTGATGTCAAGACTCTAACATGGGCATGTTCACAGTCCAAATGCTCAGGTCTTGGAGACCAGTTGTTCAGAATCCAGTATTTCCTTCTGCTCGCCATGATGTCCGACAGACTCTTCACAGTGTATTGGGACGAGAAAATGCAGAAGAGTACACAGTACCTTCTACCCAATGAAATAGACTGGTCCTATTTTGACAGGCACAAGGGAATGTGTGACGATTCTGGAATGTGCTCGCACAAAATATACGACCGGACCTCGCTTTGGGGGTTTGGTTGGACTAGAGACGAGTTTGTTCACTTTGGTAAGGTGCTCTTCAGCACGACTCAACACATCACAGTGACTGGTGAAGTGATGGCTTATAACATGTACATAGGGAACTTGTCCATGATGGACCCTGGTCCTCTGATCCTCGAAGGCATGAAGTCTCTAGGTGTCCAGACTATACTAGGCGATAAGGACGACGAGACTGTGTATTGTGGCCACAAGCCTCTTTGGTATACGTGGCTGCACAGGTTTGGCATGCATTATCTCCTCGATATACCGGAGATCAACAATGGCCAAGTTCAGGCCAACGAGGCATGGTTGTATTTGAGTCACTACACTTTCACTTACCTTTTCAAATTTTCAAAAGACTTGATTCAGAGGGTAGACAGCTACAAGAAGCAGCTCAACCTCTACCAGAAAGACTATCTAGCGTTGCACTTGAGGACTGGGTTTATGGGAACTCCGGACCAAGAGAAATTTGTCACTCGGTACATTCACTCCGGCTGGAAGTTTTTCTACCACGAGTGGGAGTGGGACTGTTTCATCAAGCATGCCATTAATCTGCGTGATGAAACTCTCGGTCCCGGCAAGCCAATCTACCTTAGCACCGATTCCGACCCAGTTCGAAGAAAAATAGACACTGTATACAAGGATCAGAACTTCATATATGGGAAGCTGAAGCTGGTGCATTCGAGATTCGATCACAAGGGGTGTGGTGTGGAGGTGGAGGATCATCAGCGTGACGATGCCGTGGAAGGTCACTTGGCAATGTGGCTAGATTTCTTCCTTTTGGGTGGAGCCAAGTTTATTGTCCATCCAGATAGTTCGTTTTCAGTGAATGCTGCGTTTGTACAACCTATCCCACACCATTTTCACTCCTGGGTTCTGTGGGACCATAGCTTGAATTGTTTAGCAACGTACAGAGCAGGGAAGGTTTCTTGTGTAAAGTGTTGATTATATATTTTATTATTTTTATCTATCATTGGGTGTATAGTTTCAACCCCTCCTACTTCATGAACTACAGAATTTTCAATTGAATCTAATCTTCAAGTCATTAAATGATTGAGGGCGTGGTAATTGTGGTAGCATTTTGCTTCCTGTGTAAGGAGCGGCTCTCGCTCATGTGCGTGCGCACACGGGTCTCGGTACAACAATTGATTGATTTCATGATGCCTCCCAGTTGCGAAATATTGCGAGTGTAGCTAGCTTTGGAATGGCTGCATTCACGCTGAAGAAGAAGATACTCACAAAAATCTTCACTTCTCTCTTTGCTCTGTATATTTTTTTGATATTTCTTCTTCTTTACTACAACAAGAACTCCGAAATTTGTCACCACTTCAAACTGCCGACTGGTGGCGAGGGAAAGACGGGCAGCAAAAATAAGGATCGTTCTACGGTGAGCTACTTCGAAACTGACAATCCGTTCAAGGACCAGGACGATTGGAAAGTATTTCTGAAAGCTCTTGCGGATTATAAAGTCTACCACAGAGCTAAACTGGCTGAGCTGAAGGCATCTAAAGAGGGTGGCAGCGTGAGGACTTTGACTTGGGCCTGTTCTCAGTCCAAATGTTCTGGACTAGGAGACCAGCTCTTCAGAATTCAGTACTTCTTGCTTCTGTCAATGATGTCCGATCGACTCTTCACAATTCGCTGGGACAAGAAGCTGCAGAAGAGCGCACAGTATCTCCTCCCTAACGAGATAGACTGGAGCTATTACAACGAGGACAAAGGAATGTGTGACGATTCTGGGATGTGCCAGCACGAGATTTACGATGCCACATCCTTGTGGGGGTTTGGCTGGACCAAAGACGAGTTTGTTCACTTTGGTAAAGTATTGTTCAGCTCCACCCAGCACCTCACGGTCACGGGGCAGGTCCTGGCATACAACATGTTTATTGGCAACTTGTCTGTGATGGATCCGGGTCCGATGATATTGAGTGGAATGGAAAAAATGGGTGTGCAGAAAATACTCTCAGAGACGAGGGCTGAGACGGTATACTGCGGCCACAAGCCTCTGTGGTACACTTGGCTACATCGCTTGGGCATGCGCCTGATCATGGACATCCCTCGCATAAGCAGCGGACAGGTTCAGGCCAACGAACCCTGGCTATACTTCAGCCACTACACGTTTACTTACCTGTTCAAATTTTCCAAGGATCTGATCGGCAAGGTCGAAGCCTACCAGAAGACGCTGGGTTTGTATAAGAAGGATTACTTGGCCGTGCATTTGAGGACCGGGTTTATGGGGACTCCGGATCAGGAGAAGTTCGTTACCCGGTACTTGCATTCCGGCTGGAAGTTTTTCTACCACGAGTGGGAGTGGGACTGTTTCATCAAGCATGCCATTAATCTCAGGGATAGGACTCTGGGACCCGGCCAGCCCATCTATATCAGCACAGATTCAAGTTACGTGCGCGCCAAGGTGGATACGATGTACAGCGGGAAGCACATCGTGTATGGCAATCTAAGTTTAGTGCACTCTCGCTTTGACCACAAATCGTGTGGCTCCCGCGCTCCTGACGAGGAGACAACTGCCGTGGAGGGCCACTTGGCTATGTGGCTGGACTTTTTCCTGCTGGGCAATGCGAAGGTCTTGATACATCCTGACAGCTCGTTTTCGGTGAACGCGGCTTTCTTGAAGCCAATCCCTCACAAGAATCATTCATGGGTTCTTTGGGATAACCACTTGCAGTGTTTGGCGTCGTACGAGAGTGGCAAAGTAGATTGTATCTGCTGATTGCTTCAGGTACTAGGAGTCATTCAGGCATACCATCACAATCAGAATTTTATTTATTTTCATGGGATATCACTTGTATGTACCTGCAGGTCTATAACTATCACTAGGATTTTTTTCTTTCTTTTTTTTTCTTCTTTTTTCTTTTTTTTTCTTCTTTTTTTCCTTTTTTTCCACCAATGACCCAGCAAGTTTTTAACCTTATTCTGGCTTAATATCATTTGGACTGCTGTATCAAGTTTATTTTAAACTCAGTACATGAAATTTAAAGTCAATATTATTTGGTGTGGGCAATATAGTAGAGACCGGTTTTAATTGCAGCTTATTTATGACCTCAATTTGTTGACTTACGTAGTTCAGCGAGTTGGCTGGCTAAGTACTTGAAACACTTGGAAGGTGCTGTTTTACCTTATTGTGTAGCTCAGGTAGTGCTGCTGGAAGTGATTGAGGCATTTGGTGGCTTCTATTACCACCACTGCAATCACTGTTCTAAAAATAGTAGTTTTATTGGCTATGTTCCAAGTGTGTGTGTGTGTGTGTGTGTGTGTACATTGACTGCATAGTTCCCCTTGGTGAGATGAAGTCCATGCTACTGTATGATAGCACATTATTTCACACTTGGTGTTTATTTACTTCTGTCCGCTCACCCTTTTCCTTATTTCTTTGAAACACACCTGGGATAACTCAGTGAATACACCCTCAGAAGAGTTTTAATTAATTCACAGGAGGCTGTAGTTGGAATTGTATTTTGTTGTACGTACATTCATAGACAGGACTGAAGTGGTGTGTGTTAGTCTATTGTATGTAGCAGTGGTCCACCAGGTGCTCCTTTGTGCAGCAATACAACCAGACATATGTTGGATGATCTTTGACACTTCAGTAAAATAGGGAGAAAAGTTTAAACCAAACTTTAATTTGTGCACTCCTGCATACGTATGCATCCAGTGGATTCTCAGTGTCACCCCATGAGGTGTGTATGTGTGTAGGCATGTTCTAAATATAGACACACACTCTAGTCCACCCACACCACTAACAGGATATGAAATCATTCATATCAACTGCAACATGAGAGAGATAATTAAAGTCTGGATTGACTCGATGTCTGCAACATCCTAGGGATAATGGATTTTTGAAACTCTCATATGATGCTCGTAAAATGATCATCCATATATCCCCCCCCATGTCACCACTGACAACATATGTTCAATATTGTGTGCAGGTATGGGACATGAGGACAAAAGCATGTATTCACACTCTTACTGGACACACCAATACAGTGGCAGACATTGTCACACAAGCCGTCAACCCTCAGGTGAGGTGGTGAAAAAAATAATAATAGGGGCAGCAGAGTTTTTTTTTACCCAACCCTAGAATCTCCACCCCCCCCCCCCCCCCCCTCCCAGAATATTTTTGAAGTTAATAGAATACCTTGGCGAAAGTTGAATAATAAATTAGGCATGTGCATCAAAGTAGTGTAAGTTTCAAATTGGATGTGGGCTCTCCCATTCCGAGAGGAAAAATAACTGTATGAAACCCTGGGCAGGAGTTGGAGAAGATAGTCACCAATGAATGGGTGGATGAGGGAATGAATGACTTTGATGGAATGAGTTAATGAATGAACAAAATTGATGATCAGTTGATGTACCCAATTTTTACTGTTATTTTTTCTTTTAGTTATTGTCAAAAAAAATTATGTCATTGGATGTGTGGTTCTTTATGATTGTTTTTTTCTTTCTTTTACTTGTCAAGATGTTTTTCATATTTGGTACTTCATGATTCTTTTCTTTATGATGATGCATAGGTTGTTACGGCCAGCCATGACTCCACTATTCGACTGTGGGACTTGGCTGCTGGAAAAACTAAAGCAGTCCTTACCAATCACAAGAAGAGCGTGCGTTCACTGGCACTGCACCCTTCAGAGTGAGTGTGTGTGTGTGTGTGTGAGTATGTGTGTGTGTGTGGGTGTGTGTGTGTGTGTGTGTGTGTGTGTGTGTGTGTGTGTGTGTGTGTGATACCAGCAACACTTATTGAATTTCTTATTTATTTATCGGAGCACATTCTTACCAGATGTGTTTCTATAAAGCCCTTTGATGTACTTAAGTCACCTAGCTACTAGAGTTGAAACATTTTTTTTACACCCACATACCTGTTCCCAATAGTACAGCTGTCCTGCATACATTCTATGTGTGAGTATACCTGTATGTTGTCAATGCATGACCACCACATTACATGCTATTTTTAGTGATTGATGTAAGCAACTATGGCATTGAGAACTGGCTGCTGTGGTTTATTCTCACTATTTGTGACACCAATTATCCTAGTTGCTGAATTTGATATGGTATTGGTATATGCTAAGTTATGTTCTTTTCTTTTCTTTTCTCTCCCTTTCTCTCTCCATAGGTTTAGCTTTGCCTCAGGCGCTCCAGACAACATTAAAGTATGGAAGTTTCCAGACGGCAACTTTTTGCAGAATTTCTCAGGCCACCAGGCCATAGTCAACTCCGTATCTATCAACTCTGACAATGTCCTGGTATCTGGAGGTGAGTGGGTGTGGTTATGGGTGGGTCTTTTGGTTTCAAGATGTTTGGGAGGGAGGGGGGGGGGGGGGGGGGGGGGGGGGGGGATTAGCCATGGCCAGTGGTTTTGGCTTTCAATGAGTTTTATACTGTCAAAACTGGCTCTAAAGGCTTTCTAGATTATTAATTACCCTCAACATGTTAGAGTATATACTTCATAACCTTCCTCCAACTTGTGTCTGGTGATATATAGTAGGTTTCATACAGACTATGGGAGCCCTGGGATTTCCCCCCCCCCCTAAATTTGTTTCCCCCCAACTGAATTCTTCAGAGAAATTAATGATCAGTATAAATAGCCTTACAGATTAGCTACACTTCTTCAAAATCAACATTTCTCTAGTTCTGGTCCTTCAATACCAATTCGTATTAAAGCATAGTAGATGCTGTAGTTTTTGTATAGTGACAGAGGGACTTCATATTGCTTAGGTCCTCCAGAGAGGAACACTATAAACTCAGTCTCCCCACATTGAGGCCTCCGATTACGCTTAGAGTCCCTCCTATTGTGTTGTTAAAGAGCAGTCGCTACATTCTAAATTAGTTAGGCACTGTGCAGCCATCGTGAACTACTATTTTTAGGGTCCCTCTGAAGGCCCTAAGTAGTGCCCTCGCTGCACTTGGGATATAAAACCCTAATGCCTCCAAGATCTTAAAAATGGTCTTGGAGGCAGTGCCTAACTATTATATAGTATGTCAAGTTTTCATCTGTAATCTGTTTCACAGTCTCACAGTCATGACTTCACCATAATATTATATAGATAAACTGTTTTTTGCGACTCGACAAAATCCCCCCCCCCCCCTAGCGAAAAATCCTGTATGAATCCCTGGTATGTATTATATAATTTATATAGGGCTTTTGAATATAGAGCCAGCATTCATAGGCTTCAGAGCTAGCTTTTGTCACCACAAGGTCCACCAACAACTTCAACAAATACAAAGATAGCAAGTTTCTAGCTGATCACATGATACAGAGCTAGCTCTGGCTGAGCAAACACAGCAAAGTGAGGTTGCTTACTCAGAAATTAACTTGTGATTATTATAATTATTCATGCCTGCACCAGGTCAGTCATGTGATTGGTATGTATGACTACAAGATACACTTCATTACATCAGTATTAGCAAGGGTGTAACCTATTGTGCCCCGAACTGGCCCATGCAACTATGGCTGCATGATGTTCATCAGTGGTGTAGGAAGATGTTTCGGTAAAGGGGGATCCACTCCAAGGGCATGTTTTTTGTGGTTTAAAAGTGTTCATGTAAGAAATCACCTCCCCCCCCTATGCCACTGTTCATTATAATTATCTACACGGTATTTCATTCCACTTTTGTTGGAAACTTCAGAGACTTTCTGGTGAAGGTGTATAATTTGCAGTAGATGTAAGCCAAAATGCACACCAATTTATTCTGAACTGATAATGAGGACTGATCGCGCAATTAAAAGTACCATGCTAATAGCTTGGCTTAACGAGTCTCTCACATGCGTTCCTCAGTCTCAGAGGGAGATAACTTCACGGTCAAATGAAGTGGCAAGACTATATTTCACATTTTCTGATACGCTGGGATTCACAGAACAGGCTTCCCATTCTTTTCAGGAATAGACTTTATTGGGTTCTTAGATTATGTACTCTTGAATTTTTTACATGTTTGAGAAAGATGATGTTTTTAAACTAGAATGGTGTGATTGTGTGTGTGCATGTGTGTTTGTGTGTGCATGCATGTGTAATATGTAGGCTATACGTGTTTGTGTTGAGTGTGTTTTATGTGTGTTTTTGTGTATATGTGTGTGTGGATGTGTGTGTGATTAAACGAATTCATTACATTAGTCTGTATGTACTGTGATATATTTGTATTCCCTCTCTCATAATTATTCTAGGAGATAATGGCAGTCTATATTTTTGGGATTGGAAGACGGGCTACAACTTCCAGAAGCTGCAGACTACAGTGCAGCCCGGCTCCCTGGACAGTGAGGCTGGGATCTTCATGACCACGTTTGACCAGAGTGGCTGCCGCCTGCTGACGGCTGAGGCAGACAAGACTATCAAGATCTACAAGGAAGATGACACTGCAGTAAATAGCGGGGGAGGGGCGGGGCAGTTAATAGGAGACTGGTTGAGAATGGTTATATTACTATCTTTGTTTATACCTAGTTGCCTCAGTATAAGTTAATGCCTTGCATTTATTCTAGCTTGTATTTTGATGATTTAACGGTTCTGAAGACTGCGGGTGAAAGCTAGGCTATATCCGCTGTATAGACATAGTATGCTATATGGAATACATATGGGTACTATATTTTCTATAATATTCACTTAAATAGAAACTCTTGATAGCGCCAGAGTTGACAAGAGTTTCCTCCTTTTTCAGCTTCCTTTGACTATATCAACCAGGGATAACTTGAAGGGTTTATTTGAAAATGATCTCTGCTATCTAAGCCCCCCTTTTTTCTTTTTTTTTACCTCACTGAATTTAGTTGGGTGGTAAGGGACTGAGTAAGTGGCTGATGTTGATTCCTTGCCATAACCCACTTCTTACACAGCCTACACTTTGGAGAATTCTAGTCTTTAGGATTTCCATGACCATCAGGAGAATAAGACAGTAAATCTGGCACCAGCCATTGTTGTTATGTTGAGACTTGATCAACTTAATGTGGTTGAAAAGTAGTAAGCACACGCCTATTATTAATAGTAAATAAGCCATGGGTTGGCTGTGCTTGTAGCTAATATTGGACTAGTAGCTAATTATGTACTGCATGTGGAGTGCATGTGGTAGAGGCCCCAGCTAGGAATACACTGCTAGATAGCCAAAATGCAGCTGCTAATTACTAAGACCTAAAAAGCAGCTGTAGTAGTGTGAAAAACAGCTGGAAAAAAAAATTAACTGTGTTGCTAACCCAACCCCATCATGGACTGTGTGTCCTGATTAAACTAACTACTACATATTTGGGAGCAAGCCAGGCTGGTGAGGCTATGCCATGCCTAGGGTTGCTGCATGTGTGACTAACTCCCTCTTGGCCATTATGGGGGGAAGCCCAGGGCCCCCTTTGTGCTTAAACTATGGGGGCTCAGAGGCTCAGCCCTCCAGCCTGGCTAATCACATCCATAGGATGGTAAAGGATGGGGATAACCTTCTGGAAAACAAAGGATCAAGTTCGTTTTTGTTTTGTTTGTTTTTTTGCTGCTTGCTTTCCTTTTTTTGTGGCCGCTGGGGTTGGTGGCTGGGTTGTTTGGAACGTCTTCAGTCCATCACTCAGCTGCAAATTTAAGGCCATACCTTGATACCAATGCAGAACTGGCTAGGACACTAGGTTTGTCTTTGGTGCCTGCAATCGTGGCACAGGTGCCGCCGAATCGGTGGTGCGCTTGAGTGGAATCGGGTGGTGCGCTTGCGTGCGTGACGGGTGCCTGCCCCTCGGCCTCTCAAGCCCCACCCAGTCCCAGCTCCTTCCGTTAACCTCGTTTAACTACCTTAAACTCTATAATAAAAAAAAATTAAAAAACTAACCTAGGGTTAACCCCATGTCCACCCCATAATTCCTAGCTGGTACCCCCACCCTCCACTCTACTGCAAAATTTGAAAGTTTCCCTCTCCAGCTCTCTTTTTTTTTTTAACAATCTCAGCTTTTCTTATCCCCCACCTTTCCCTTCTTCAGCTCTTTCTACCTCTCTTGCTTCTGAATCTCTCTGTCCTATTATCATGATAGTGGACTTATGCGAAATTTTTGCCTTCTTTTTCATACTTTCACCTTCCTTTTTTAAACCGAAGCAGCCTTTACTGTCTATTCCACCCGCATTTTAGTTACAATTAGCTAATATCACGGCCTTTTTCCTTCTCTTCTGTACTCTTGTAAACCTATGTTGTCTTACCTCGCCGATTCCAACCTCTTTTTACAGTTAAACGCCTTTGCCTTCTCTTACTTTTGGCTTCCTTTGAAACCTATTCTTTTTAGATACAATTATATCACTTTATACTGAATGTGATGACGCTTTACCAAACTGTCATGAATACACACACCGTAGGTCACCAGGAGGCTTTGTGGGTGGAGTCTCAAACATACCACTAAGCCATGAACAATAATATAAATATCTGCTGCTCTTGAAAAAGTGTTTCTTACCTCACTGAATTTAGTTATAGTGAGTGAGCAAGTGACTGAGTAAATGGTTGGCACTACTTGTAGTGATACTTTTGCCATAGCTCATTTTTTATACATGGTGGTCTACAGCATGTAGATAAGTAATTTTACTTATCTAAAAAGTAATTTTAATTTTTAGTGATAGCAAGAGTTAATATTGTAGGTTCATACCGTTTGTGCCTTATTGTATTAATAGTTTTTGTTTGTTTGTTTGTTTGTAGACTGAGGAGACACATCCCATAGCATGGAAGTCTGAAATAAGCCGAAAGAAGAGATATTAGACTTGATAGTCACAGAATTCTTTCTCAAACTGTTACAAGATTGAATAATTACAAACTGTCATATTGTGTACTTCTCTCTTCTCTCTGTCACCGGGTTTGGGAGGTGAGTGGTTGATTTTGTTGTTGATCCTCCCTTGTCAACAGTGTGTACTGATTTCAATGTATGCAATGAATAAATACAGAACTAACTTAAGAACTTCACTCGCTCTGAGACCTGATAATTGCACATAGCTGGCCAACATGAAGATAATCTGTGACTTAAAAGGCTATTTAAAAAAAAAAAACTGAAATAGAAAAGTTCCCGAATATTTCGGTGTTTACACCTTAATTTATGATAATTATAAGATACATAATTGCATGAGATCATATTGAAAGGTATTTATCTTGGTGTCAATGAAGGTACAGAGTTCACTAAACATAATTACTAGTAAAAAATATGTTGCTGACATTTGTTGTTAAAAACAGTAGCTACACGAAATGTTTTAGAGTGTGTTTGAATTATGCATGTAAAAAATGAATATTAACTGTAGGAGTAGTAGTCTTCAGCGTATTGATACACATTGCAGATATCGTCTCTCTTACGGTATCGATACTTCTTGGCGACAATAGCAAATATGATAGTACACATCAATCCTAGCATCAAATTGAGGAGATTGTACATAGACTGGCAGTCAATGCAGGCATTATCCCAGTACTGAAATATAACGAAAGACATCAGGACTGCTAGAAGCTGGTAAAAGGCTCTTATGGCGTAGAAAAGGCCAAACAGTATTCCCTTCATGAAGTGTGGGCTCTGGCTGCAAATAAACTCCCATGAAGCTATGTATAGTAGGATCTGGTAAAGGGATGACAGGATATTGTATAGAGCTACCAAGTACTCTCCAGGGACCAATATCAGCTGATGAGTTAGTGTGTCAGACGTGTTCCTCTTACATTGTAAGAAAATACGCTCATTCCTGGTATTGCGGTCATTTGCCACGCCCCTGTATAGTAGGAACACCAGAAAAATGGTAACGAGTAATAAGTAACTTAGCGTCATGCGTGAGAACGCATTGCAACGGCAACTGGCTAACGAAGGCTTAATTAAAAGCAAGTAGACTGGAGTGCATACAACTATTAATAAAGGGGACATCATTTCGTAGTCAAGAAACAAAACTTTGATAGGATTATTGTTTCTTACATATTCAGTAGCTGTTGACTTGTAATGTACTAGAATGGTGATTTTAGAAGCTAAGTCTAATAAGAATACTGGGCCAAAACAAACGAGGATTTTTACCATGTTCAAAAGCACTTTAACGTCTTCAACTTGTTCTGTAGTGAACGGTCCTCCATAGCGCTGCTTTCCAAAGTCAAGTCGAGAGGGATACTCATTCTCGCAGTAAGTAAAGGCACTTCTCCTGATAATCTGTTTGTGCTGTAGAGCAAACTTGATCACACTGTATACCAACTTATATGGATTGGTCATATGTGTTCCACCAGCACTGATCCATTTCTGCTTTTTGCTCAATAAATATAGAATCCATACTAAAATGATAGCTGCAACAAACTGAGTTATTTCCACCAGCGTGCCTTGAAGACTGTCAAAATGCCATTCATTGTTGCGTGCAGTGTAAAGCTCATGTCCCGGTATGTTGACCACAGTAGTGAGTAGTGTCCCTAAATTTTCTGACCAGTAATAGGCATAGAGAAAGAAAACAGTATAAGCGCTAGGCAAGTCTCTCAACTGGTCAGTCCCAAACTGCAAAATGGTGGCCACGTACATCGAATTCCCACAGGATAGCACCAATTGTGCTGCGAAAAACAGAATTAGTAATGCATAAAAGAAATAATTTAAATGGTCGACTGTGTTGAACAATGTCGTAGTGATCAAAGAAATAATAACTGCTACCAGTGTGAGGTAAGTGCTACATTGAAGCACCTTCAATCGACCATATTTGACATCAGCCAGGTACCCCGCCAGAGGAGAGAATATGTAAATCACAGCTACTGCAATAGTTGCAACGAGGACGTTTGGTTCTACAGCACATATGAACACATACAGTGCAAAAAAGGAAGCCAGCTGAGTAGACAAGTGCCAGAGAGATATAGTAACAATAGTTTTTACAGCTGTGCTGCGAAATAGTGATGCTTTGGATTTTCCTATCATTTGCATCTTTAATTTGGCAGCTCCAATCTTCAGTGTGAAAGATATGGTTAACTTTGTTTATATACCCACTAGGCTAGGCTTTGATTAGTCAGTTTTGGCTGTGATGTAGTTTTTTGGAATGAAGAGTTCTTTGTGAACTGAAACTAAGTCACTGATTAGCTGATAGCCATCGCATCTAAATCAATATTTCATATTCATTTTAGGAAAAATTATGTCGAAGATTTTGTTTATATATATATATATATTTCACCCTAGATATCTTCACAATGATATCTTTAGGTACATGACCAGTGAAACAACTCATGATATTTCGGGGTAGGTGTTATTCACACTGAACTGCTCAAGCTCTACCTTGAAACTAAGTCACTGATTAGCTGATAGTTATCACATCTAAATCAATATTTCATATTCATTTTAAGAAAATTTGTTAAATATTTGTTTGAGTAATAGCACGGGGTAACCGTGCTATTCGGGATTAATAGCACGAGTAACGCGATTGAAATACCGAGTGTTATTTCAATTGCTTTACGAGTGCTATTGACCCCTAATAGCACAGGTTACCCGTGCTATCACTCGCTAATATAGTAGGCCAGCTTTAAAAAAAAAAGTCTTTTGCAATTGTAGCTACACTGTATCGTTCAGTCACTATCTCATTATTTCAGGAAGCGATTTTCCCATACATTTTTGAATGGGCAATTTATGCGCCGTACTATTATGGTTATATATGTATATGTTTGTGTGTGTTTCTATTATATGCATTGTCTACATACAGATCCAAACCTATTTTGCTATCTACTAGTGGTGTGCTTGAGCACAATATAATAGTTTTAAACTACAACTGGATTTAAATCTTAAATCAGATAATGGTTGAATTTTACTACTTCTTGAGGCTAACTAGTCAAAAATAAATAAATACATTCATTAGTTCAATAGTTCCATTTTAACATTACAAGAATAAATCCATTCCTTGCCTCTATATTCAAGAGTAATGATAGCTTCTGTAGTACAACTTTAGTTGTTCTTAAGTGAAGTACCAATAGATCTTGAAAACTGGTTATTTCATACTGAATCTGTAAATATGTATACAGCTGTTGACCATTATATTTAGCTAACAAATATGAAATTACTCTCTTATCTCAATAAATAGACAGTAGTATCATTTAAGCCATTCTGACTGTCCAAATTACCAGTAAACTCCCGCACTCCACTAAGAAACGGCAAGAGTGATTTTTTTTCGGGGGGGGGGGGGGGTTTGGTAAAATGTCATCAACACCATAGTAACTGTTTCCTGCCTGTTTTTGTGACTTGAAAAACGAGTAATTTCAAGGCATTATCGCACGCTTTTGAGCCTAACTGTAAATTGAGACTTGTTTACAGCTGTAGTATTACAAGAATTTTTTTAAGAGAAAAGGGAACCACAAGTGCATTTAAAGGGCATAAGTACAATCGAACATATACCTGATTTTCTATTGTCCATCCCTAATAGTATCTCACTTGCTCAATAATTAAAAATGGAGAGATGAGATTATTAATAAGTTTGAATTCATCCTCATTTGTCTGGCACTAGTAACAATGTTGATCAGTACTCATCTTGTATCTTTAAAATTCTGCACAGCAGTGGTCTCAATATTTTATTGGCATTTTTGAGACTTTAAACTGAGATTGGAATCTCACATACTAGTGTAGGGCAGTATATTTCAGTTTCACACGCACACATCAAAGTTAGACAAATAGCATAGTTGAATAACTTGCAAATACCACTTTCCCTGGGTTGTGGCTTAGCGAGCAGCTTTCCAATGGTGCAAACACCTAGTCACAAATCTGCTTCTTTTACTTATACAGAGCTTTTGGAAGGCGGGTTTTTCTTTAAAATTTTGAGACAATTGTTTTTATTCCCATTCTTGGACTGAAGTTGCTGTCCACAATTTGTAAATAGATATTACTCAGCTGTCTCTGTTGGCTCTACTTGTATCATTTACTCATTCATACAGACATTACATTATTTGGAGTAATGTTATCTCACTCAAATATTGTTGAGCAGTCCTCGAGTGATTTCATTCAGTTAATGGTCTACCTAAGAAGCCATAGTCAATATATTCACTCAAACTTCCTTTTATATGGGCAGCTTGGAACTGGGCAGAGTCCATAACTCAAAAATATCCATATCTGGAAACAATTATATTTGCCATAATTTGTACATGTATGTAAATATAGCTATGACAACTGTATTAGCAGTGTAATAGTTTGAGGAATACTTGTTTGTTACATATTATTTCAAGTAGCATATAAGACAAAACTCAGAAAAAATGAGGCCCAGCCAGAATATTATAACCTGGCAAGACTGCATGACATAAACCTAACCACAAAGAGACGCAAAACTAATCGTAAAAAATATGTAACAACGCGTTTCTTCTCACAACAACAATATTTTAAACTAATGCATACTACAAATACCACAGAGTCTTGTTCTACATGTCATTTGAGATACCCTCTATCGATACTAAGTTACAAGGCATTAATCATTGAGACTGAGAGTAAGTTAGTATGAAATTATTCTGAGCTAAATGCTTTAGTTTTGGTTTCAGCTTAATGATTTACTGCACACATCATGCAGATATTAGGGGGAGGGGAGAGCTGAGAATTTATGAAGTTGGGGAAGGAAGCTAGGAAGTTATGGAAAGAACCATTTCTTCCTTCCCAACCCCTCCCCCCTACCACTTGATATAACCCTGGTCACATAAATAGCCAGGGATAAATTTTGTGGAATTGATGTAGTGATATTTTTTTCATGTTAGTCACTGGTAAGAATACTGAACAACTCTGACTGAGTTTGTGTTATCATAAATGTAATCCCAGAGGTGAATCCAGCGTGCAGACTAAGTTTATAATCTTCAATACTTGTATATAGAGGTTACACATTGAATATAAGGGAAATATCAGACAACAAGCATTTAAGGAGAAGCCTTTATACTATATTATTCAAATTTCCCCCCGAAATATTCAATGTGAATGGTAAATGTGTGATACATTCTTAAATTGGAGTGTAGAGATGAATTATTATTATTATTATTATTAACAATAGCAAGTATTTGTGCAGCCCATAATCTATAGCATGGTAAATACAAATTTAGTATGTGTATAAATTAGATTCATTTGAGTGCTGGTGGCTAAAGTCAGAGGTACAGCGTTTGATTCCATAGCAAGAACACACATTTAACTTTACTGTTGAGAATATGAAGGGAGGCTGTTGGGTGATGATATGGAGGGGGAGTGGTGAATGAGGACTTTCAGATGCCTTTTACCTCTGCTTGAAAACTCTATTTCAGTATTTTAGAAGTTAATAATTGAGATGTTTCTTGTTGCTGCTAGTCATAACTCATAACTGATTTACTTTCAAGTTTACATAAAAAAATTTTTTTTTAAATTATAGTAGAGTGCATTGCTACAAAAAAATCAAAATATACTATAATGCTCATATTATTACTATAAAAGGTGTGTTAATGTTTTTGTGTTCATGTTAACTTGTTAAGCTTCCATTTTTGAGAGGAGCGAAAAGGGATTATTATCCACAAGTGATGAAGTGGCTGCAGTAGCTGCAGAAGATGGTGCTGGATATTTTTTATCTTTTTTCTTCTTTCGAGATACAACAATGGCAAACATCTTTATTAATATTCCAGAAAATTGAGACGGCAAATGGTCTGTATAATGAAGAGCTTTTTTGCCAGAAAATATCATTCCAGGGTCAGTGGCATGAAGTGGAGAGCGCATCATATAATTCAAGGCCAAAGCATCGCTGTACACACTCTGCCATTGACTGAATGCATGCAGGTTCTCCAAGTTCAGCTGCTTCTTTTCAGGAATAGAAGATGCTTCTATGCCTACAAAGCAAAGAAGTAATGCTTGCACTAACTTTGTATCGGCAATGTCTGAACTGAGATACCAATAAAATGCAGTGGCCACTGGCAGTTTCAATTCTGCAGGCAATCGTTTGAATTCTAATTGAGATTCCATAGGCATTTTGTAAAACTTTAGAACAGTAAGTACTACTTCTTCCCGTAAAGGCAGCGTCAGTGTGACAACCTCACTCACAGTAATAGGTGGTAGAAGATTTCTAGATTGTACAGCTGTTCTTTTTAATTTCGAAGCACCATCCTTTCGAGTGATTTCCTCCACTTCGGAAATACCCATGAAACCATACATATACTGTCGTATGTACTGACTACAATTCCAAACACTTTCTCGACTAATCTTTTCAATTGCATTATTCATTACATACACTCGTGTTGTTGAAATGCGGATCAGACAGAAATGAGTATCGATACTTTCGTTACGTGTAGAAATGATGAAGTTAGGACAACTTCCAACATTATCCTGGATGATGTCAGTGGGAGACTTTATCACACAATATTGCTGCACAGCAGTCTCATATTTAGGGCGTAGACCATCATGACTAGACAGATACTCCTCACTAGTTTTGTACTTGGACAGATCCTTTAGTGTCTTGTGATGATTCTGAAACCCAGCAGTTTCACTGGGAATGAAATCATTGCCATGTTTTGCTGGAATTATCAATCGCATCATTGGATCCTGAAGATGAAAATGAGCTTGAAATTGATCTTTGTGATACAATAAGCAAGTAGGAGCATCAAGTTTGTCAAACGGAATGTAGCCATTTTGAAGCTCATACATGAAGTAGTCCGAGTCTGAGGCCAGCACTGGACATTTGGGAGTGCTGTTAGAAATTGCAGCTACTAGTCGGTCACCTTCTCCAGCAGACACATGCAATTCAATGCCCATCTCTTGGATTTTAAGAAGAAAGGCAGATAATGCTAGAGTTGGTGTAACTGATATGCCTGGAGGCTCTCCATGCATTTGCATAACTTCTAACTTTGAATTTACATCTTCTCTTCTCTTACAAGATTCCTCAATTTTTCGGACTTCTCTCAAGCCATCAAACACTACTATTGGCTGAACATGTATAAGTGTTTCAAAAAATGTCTGAACTAACATTGTAAATTCCCTGTATTCACCGCCCATTTTCCAATCAGTTACCTTTTCATATAGTTTAGAACAAATGTTGTTTCCATCAATTACCACCGCTTCAAAATGATGGAGTGTAACCTCTTGAAAGGGGAAATTTTTATAAAGAAATTGACTTAGCCCCTTTATTCCCATTCTTGAAGAGAGACTACTAAATATCTTGGAAGATGAGCTATACCAATCTAGTTGCTGGGTTCAAAATAAACAAAATTGTGGCTATTCATAGATCTCACATGATCCTAAAACATAAACATAGATCTACTCGTACTGACCTCTTCCTTGCCTTTGAAATTCATTGTTCTAGTGCAACCACAAGCATCTGTCTCACTAGTTGGCATATCATTATCACACAATTGGGATTGTAAGCATGAATGGCTGCACATTTCATATTATGCTGTTTCCTTAATTATAAAATATAATTTCCATTACCCCTATGTTATGAATATTATGAGGATTTTACTTGCTATGGGACAAAATGTAGAGTCATTGTATACAGAGAGTGGAGTAGCTAAGAGTATATATTAGCCAAATCAATAAAGAATTTAATACTCTATAATTTTTGAGGCTGGTAAATCAAACACTTGTATTCTATTTTGATTTATGTTCTTGTTGTTGTTTTTTAACTGCCACATTTCACAACTCTAATAAGCTAAGCCTACTTCAGATTACAGCTTTGAAACTAAAAACACCCAGAGATGTAAAATAGAGTGGTAGTTGGTGCAATTAAATTTCAAACCGTGAATGAATTAGCTAGCATGAAGGGAGGGTTGTCAGAATTACATTCCATAATAAACTATTCAGAATGATTTGTAGCTACTCTAAGTTTTGGGCATCTTATTATAATTATAGCCATCTCTTGGTACCATACCATCCGTATAACAAAAGTTTAGTTTGAATGAGCTAAGTTGTGACACTCTTATTATTGGCGTAAAAACTTGCAATTAAAATATCACAGCTCTGATTTTAATTTCACAGAAAGTTCTACTGAGCCTGTTGTTCGGAACTGCTATAGTCACCGAAGGCACACAGAACTATTTAGCTAATTAGCAACGTACTCATAACAATTAGCAAGCTATTCACACATACAAATTACCTTATAATTATATTCATAGATTAACCACTCATGCTTTCCTGTATCATTTCACTTATAGGCAGCCTGCTAGCTCTGCCTCTTTGGTGCTGATAACTATTGTTTGTGTTATTATTCTATAACCTAACATAGTTCACTAAAGGGAAGTGGACTCTCCCCCATGAGTCTTTAAGGCCGTAAACTTTATGAGCGGTGCAGTGCATTATTCTGAGCCAGTGCACCGAGTTGTCGATACTTTACCAAATCCTACATTGCGAGTGGGCCTTACAACCCCACGTAGACTTTCTCTGTCCATCCATTGTAGGTTGGCCTTCCATACCCGTTCACCTGTGGAACTTCTCAACAGAGAGGAAATGTCAGGATAGTTAAGCTGGATCCCACATCTTCTCAGAAGAAGCATCACAGGGTAATAACAATAACACTTGACAAAAAAATTTCAGAGATTTCTAGTCAACATTATCACAAAATGTATAAAATGTATCATATCAGCTAGGGTTTGTATTTGTTGAGCAGAAACCAGCTAGTGTGTGTGTGTGTGTGTGTGTGTGTGTGTGTGTGTGTGTTTATTCACTTTGCGATTTCGGGAAGTGATGAAAATATTGTTTCTGTGTGCCTCCTAGCGTGAAGCAGTAGCTGCTGCTGCTGGAACAGGTTCTGGACGTTTTTTCACTTTTTTTTCTTTCACAGATGTTGTAATCTCAAACATTTTCATTTGATCTTTAGAAAACCGGGAATTCAAGTCAATGGTAGCAAAATACAGAATTTTGATGCCAGAAAATAACCTTGCAGGGTTAGTAGCCTTGAGTGGAGAACGTAGCATATAGTTTAAGGTGAGAGCATCACTGTACACACTTTGCCACTGACTGAAGGCATGCACGCTCTCCCAGCTAAACTGGTCAGGGATAGGTATGTGAGATGCACCTGTGTTAAAAAAGCAGAAAAGCAATGCTTTCAGTAATTGGGTGTCAGCAAAGCTAGAAGTGTGATACCAATAAAATGCTGTGGCTACTGGCAATTTTAATTCTGATGGTAATTGCTGTAACTCAGACAAATGCTTGTCAGACATTTTATTACATTTTAGGATTGCTAACATCGCCCCTTCTCTTTCAAGTTGTGATAACGCAGCAATATTGCTCATTGTGAGAGGGTATGGTTTTAGGAGTTTGTGTGTTACTGTGGTGCTGGTTAAATTTGGAGAACCATCTTTTCGGTTAATTTCATCCACTGCTTGAATGCCTAAAATCCCGTAGAGAAACTGTCGTATATACTGACTGCAATTCCAGACACTTTCCCGGCTCATTTTCTCAACGGCACTGCTCAAAAGATTTATTTTAGTCGTTGTCATTCGAATCAGGCAAAAATGAGTTTCCACACTGCTGTCAGTATTATGGACAGGAAACTCACATCTTGTGACACAATCGTCAACGAGTTGTTCTGGCAATTTCTTGACATAATACTGTTTTTTGGCAGTTTTATACTTACTGCGCAAATCTTCATGCTTGGAGAGGTAATCCTCACAAGATTTGTACTTCTGCAATTCAGCTATGGTTTGATCATATCTTGATAATGTACTAGGAATGAAATCATTGCCATGTTTTGCTGGAATCATTAATCGCATCATTGGGTCACAGAGGGAAAATTGAGTCATGAAGTCATCCTTGTGATACAAGGAGCAACCTTTGACAGCATCCAATTTGTCAAAAGGAATGTAGCCATTTTGAAGCTCGTACATGAAGTAGTCTGAATCTGAAGCCAGCACTGGACATTTTGGAGTGTTGTTAGAAATCGCAGCTACTAGTTCGTCAGCTTCTCCAGCAGATACGTGCAACTCGATTTCCAACTTTTGGATAGTTAGCAAAAACGTAGGTAGTGCAAGAGTTGGTGTAGCATGACTGTTTATTTCTTCACCATTCATTTGAAAGTCCTTTAACTTTATATTTAAATCTAGCCTTCGATTACTTGATACCTCTCTTTTTCTGAATTCTCTAACACCATCAACGACTACTATGGGGCGAACATCTTTTGGTATTCTTGTGAAGAAGGTGTTTACAACTTTAGAAAATATTTCGTATTCTCCTCCTCTTTCCCAGTGTGGGACATCTCTTTCATACAGTTTACAGCATATGTTGCTCCCATCTATAACCACAGCATCAAAATCTGTCAGAAAAACCTTTTGGAATCTGAAGTTTTCTTCAAGAAATTGAGATAGACCCTTTATTCCCATTATTGAAACTGAGACTCCAGTATAAGATAGATATTATAGTTATAGCAGGTTCTGTTAGCTTTAAACTTTATGTATCTGACCCGAAGTATCGCACTTATGTACTCAGATACTATATTTAGTCAATGATACGTCAGTCAGAGACAGATTGGCTACTAAAGCTAGTAAGTAGATTACAAAATGTGAGTAAAGTGATAATGTGTTTAGTCAATTATGTCAGTCAGAGACAGATTGGCTATAGTAAGTAGATTACAAATGTGAGTAAAGTGATTTCTTGTGGTTGCCTTACAAACAGTCTGCATATTGTCCTTTTGAGCTGGATTCCACTTCAAGTTCTATAGTCTTACCATTAATTTTGTTCTCTCTTCACTCACTCACTCCTCACTCATTCCTCACTCACTCACTCTTCACTCGCTCACTCCTCACTCGCTCACTCACTCACTCACTCCTCACTCACTCACTCTTCACTCGCTCACTCACTCACTCTACTAACAAAACTTTTATTTATGGATTACTGACTTATTTCTATACTTTGAATCAACCCTCATTACTCATGTCACTTTCAATAACCAACAAAAAAGTAAAAGTGCACCTTGCAGAGGACAAGTATATCACGACTTAAAAAACACAGACGAGCCCTTATCAAGTCATTGCATCAAATCCAACTTCAAGATCTACTGCAGTAGTTACAAAAACTCAAATATCTCTTGCCTACTCGTGATGTACGTATCACTACAAAAAAGTGGCATTTCCTGAGTACAGTTTGAGTCAGAAGTTAATATGAAATGTCAGGCATGACTTTCATGAGTTACAAATGAACTATCAGGTACAGGAAATTTCACATTCTACTCTAGTTTCAAGATGTGCATGAAATATGATATGCTCTGGTAATGTAATTCCATGAAATGTGATATTCCTGAAAATTTTCATGAAAACATGAAATTTGGAATTTCCATAGCTATTTCATGGAACATGAAACATGGACTGTAGCTGAAATTTCATGATATCAGAAATTTCAAACGTTAAATAATGAGGCTTGTGTTTCCATCTGTTCACATCTATAGCTAAACTTTGTTCAACAGCTGTTATTTGAATAAAAATTTTCTTTCTAAAATTAGCTATTTATTACTTAGTCATTTGTTTCCTTGTTTCATTATTATTTGTTTATGTATTTTTTAATTTATTGTTTAATTTACACTACATGAAAAAGCCCAGTTTACAAGGATTTTCACATATGCAGCATATACATCGTAGTTTCCTTTCTTTTACCAAGACAAGTGTACAGGCACAATAGATCAAGTAACACCTGAGGTGTACTAGGCATCTACTGGAGTTTTACTGAAGTAGTAAGTTTACAGATAGTTTAACACTAATATACAGATGTACATGCAGGATGTATACACTGTGCAAAAAAATTTTTTTAATGTATATATGTGACAGGCTCTGCAAAATCCAGGAATTTGCTTAAAAAATTGAAAATCCTGATACCTATTGAAAATTACTCAACTTGAATTATTATAACATATGTACACAGGATTTTTACTATGGACATTCAAATGTGAGTAAAAATGGAGTGGGTTGCTGGTGTGTCACTTACTAAGAAGAATAGGCTTTTCTAAAGTATGGTAAGAATCACTTGAACAGTAGTGAGTAGCTAATTAACCAAGGGTTCCATAATTTGTAGTAACCAACCTTTCGAGTAACCAGAAACCCTGAAAACTTTGCTATTGTGGTGTGAGTGTAATTAACCAAGGGTTCCATTATTTGTAAACAAACCTTTCGAGTAACTGGTGTCATTCTAATTAATGCTTTCTTGAATAAAATTGGGGTGATGATAAACAAAGTTGCTAGTGGAAACTGGGCATGCGTAAATGGGATCTAAAATAATTAGAGCATGCGCGCTTAGGTACACATACGTTTGTTCATTCTCCTTCATTCATTTACGCGTTCTCATTCATTCATTCTCATTCATTCATGCATTCTCATTCATTCATGCATTCTCATTCATTCATGCATTCTCATTCATTCATGCATTCTCATTCATTCATTCTCATTCATTCATTCATTCTCATTCATTCGTAGGCCCGAGGGCTGTGCGCACTAATTCACCAGTACCTAAGCGCGCATGCTCTAACTATTTTAGATCCCGTTTACGCATGCCCAGTTTCCACTAGCAACTTTGTTTATCAGCATTTTCGCAGAAATGGCTAAAGGCAAAAAATAGTGCACACTTACCAAGTTCGTACACCTAGTAACAATATAGCACCGGGTTCTAACTCTACCTTAACATGCGCAGGGGAAGGATCAGGGTTAGTAAAAAGACCGGCCCCCCGAGACTGCTGTGCAAATGTGTTGCATCAATATGGGTGGAGTGGAGGATGCGTTCCTATGGTACATAGGCTTCAGCGTCGAGGTGAGTAGTTGAACTGAATTATTTTTTGCTAGGTATTTCTAAATTTCCTATGGGGATAAGCAGAGGTTACCTGAATTATAATAGAGATTATTTTGTCTGTAACACAAATCTATAAGACGGTATTATTCCCAATTGTTGTTTGTTTTTTTTTTGGTAGCACACTAGAAAATTTATTTTTGAAATAATAAAAATGCATGTCGAAGAATAACAGTTACAACTAAAAAAATTATTTTGTGTATCTCTTTGGCCATGGTAGTAATTTTTCTCATTCAAAATACTCACAATTGTCAGCTACAATAAAAGCAAAAGCAAGCATCCGTGTTTACTTTTATCTATGGTGTCATTCTAATTAATGCTTTCTTGAATAAAATTGGGGCGATGATTTGCTGTGTTTTTTTATTTGATTTTTTTTTTAATTTCTGAAAATCAATGTGTGACGTAACTTATGTTTTTTTATGATGTGGAGCGAGAATGGTAATTTCATTGGAGTAACATTGGTTTCCTATAACAAGATGTACAGTGTTTCTCACATAAAAGAAGATTGGGGCTAGGAACCATGGCAACCATTAAAACCTATCTTTAGACAACTGGGTACATTCACAAAGTTTTGATGACCTTTACCAAATCTGGTATAGCATATGCACCACTAGAAGAATTGTGGCTGTCCGGGTCTTATGAGTCGCATTAAGTTTAATGGGTTATGGCAGGTAGTGAGGTGATCCATAGTAACCAAAATGTGGTACAGTAGACCCTCAATTATCTAAACACCTCAGGACCGAGGGTTGTTCGGATATTTGAAATGTTTGGATATTCGAAATAAGTCATTTTGAATGGGGTCTTAATCTCTTATCTATTTAATGCACAGCAAAAATTCCAATGAATATCATTATAATTCCCCCCAAAAATTAGTGTTCGGATTAGCGAGAGTTCAGATAAACGGGGTTCGGATACTGATAACTGAGGACTGTATTAGTTTTCTGGTTGTGTAGGGTCTATCTTTTGCCCAGTGTAATGACTGCTATTCCTACTCACATGCTGGTGTGTCGTACACTCACTAATTTACATGATAGTTGCTCCTCCCAATCTGTTGATTTAATACAGATAGAACATTTGTGCTAAGGATAGTCTCCACCTTTAAACTATCAAACTGTGTGTTTCAACTAGTGCTGCACGCACACATGTTTACCTGTACTATTTCACTTAGCTACTGTGATATTTCACTTAGCTTCCGTGCTATTTCGCTTAGTTACTATGCTATTTCATTTCCCTGCATGATTTGAATTGTACAGTGATTTTCCCCATACATTTTTAATAAGAAACTTAGAAATATGGCTTCCTGAATACTTAGCTTTGAGTGCGTGTATCTATTGCTAAATTTTTTTTACAGAAAATACAATTTTTTTTAATGTGCTTCTAGCTATTAAATTTTAAAGCCTGTAAACTAATCCAAAGATCTTTAGTTTTATGCTTTCAGTGATTCAGCCATTCTCGGTTGAAATATAATAATAGCAAATTTTTTCTCGCTCTAACAGCCAATATTGTTAATTAAAACTTAAGGACTTCGGCAAGAAGTCGAATTAACACTAGTGCACATGTGTGAGAGGGTTACAGTAGTCATCCTGTGTGTCTGTCACACTCTGATTTTGGAGATTACAGACAATTGACTGTTATTTAGGTATGAACTTACTCATAATAACGATTTAAGCACTTCATTCAGTGGCCCTGGTTCGAATCCCCGGCGACAACTAAGACTTTTTCACATTTTTCCTTTGCTTTTTTCCAGATCCCTTTAGGTGAGAAAGTCTCAATCTAGTTTTTTTGAAGGGTCAGAACTTGATAATTGTGATGTTAAAGCCTTTTTAATTTTAATCCACAAATTATGGCTCCTCTCCGGAGGGGAAGGTGTTTCTGGTCGACACAGAAAAGGTGTTCTGACGGCACATAATTGGTGGTCTGTTGAGTACGAGACTGCAGCAAGCGGTACTACTCAACAGTATAAAGGAAAAATGTGAGAGTCTTGGAAGTTGAGGGTTGTCGTAGCTCAGTGGTTAGAGCACTGGTAGCTAAAGTCAGTGGCCCTGGGTTCAAATCCCCAGCGACAACTAAGGTTTTTTCACATTTTTCCTTTGCTTTCTTTCCAGACCCCTTTCGGTGAGAAAGTGTCAATCTAACTTCATTATTCTACTTTTTTAACTTCATGGTAATTTTTTAGAAAACACCAAGCTTCAGCTCCATATAGGTACTAGTTTTTGTAGGTAATACCCCTATCGTCACATCATAAACGTGAACAAATATTTTGTTGTGGCCCACGTTAGCTTTGGTTTGCTGCTGTGAAGTTAATGAAGTTGCTGGAAGTGGAGTTTTTGCATTGAAAATATATACCAGCGAGTGTCTCTGGCCTGGTTTAGCTTCTTCTCTAATGAAGACAATGTTTACATGTACCGTTTTCATTGCTCGAGCCATATTGATGCCTCATTTAGAATTGTTGTGCCAGCACAGAGAGCAAAGTACACATCACATGAACACATGTGGATACAGAGTGTGGTATTACAGTAATATATATGTACACATATTATAATGATACAGGACTTCAGAAAGCTTACCGGAGTGACAGATCTACAGTTTTAGTCTTGTGGAGTAGATAATATTTCACCTTCAACTCTAGCACTCCTACTTCTAGTAAAATGAAGCATCAAAGGTGTGAACCCTCAACTTTACTATATACTAGCTAGCTATTACAAAATCATCTCAGACCAATAAATAATTTATTTCGTGAACTATTAAGATTCATTATGTAGTATTATAATTTTGTACTACAATACATTAGTGAAGACGTAATTGCAATAAATTTTTAAGTAATTATACTCTACTGGCAATTAATTTCATTTAGTGCACACTATATGCACTGAAATATATATACCAGGCCCGGAGGAACCGGTCTGGTTGGTCCGGTTTTGGCTGAACCATCTTTTGAGATGGGAATTCCGAAATAACTGTTATCTTCAAAAAGGGGGGGGGGGGGGGGGGGCCAAAATTAACGACCTTCGATAAATTTCATTGTCCTGAGGCGGCTCGAGCGATGGCTTAACATTTATTATAAAAAACGAAGTCTTTTATTTATCACCAGTGTAAGTACAGTTTGCAATGTATAATTAGTATTGTCCGTAATTATTCTAGCTTTCTTTAGCTATGATGGCATCATTCTAAACCTTAGCTAATACAAAATTTCTTTTTTAATTTAGCAAGCTATTACAATTATAGTGAATAAAAGTGTGTATAGACTTGTCACACCCATGAATTATCCTTAGCCACACCCATGAACTGTTTGGTCACACCCATGAGCTGTTTTGATCACGCCCACTACTGGCCGGACCAATTCATGAGAGTTTCCTCCGTCCCTGATCTAGAGTGGAAGTTATGTCTAAACATTTAGACTAATTCTTTACACATTCACATTCACAATATTTTTATTGAAATCTGGTGTACTTATGCACACAAACGCATACATGTGTAAGTAGTGATGTGCTCTAATAGCACAAAATAGCGAAGCGAGCGATGCATGTTCCCTGTAATTGCAGCTATTCCATGCATGCTTGGTGTGGCTACAAAATACTGTCAGATTCTTTACTTTGCTACCTGTTTCTGTTTCGTTTTAGCTCTCCTCCTCCTTGCCCTGTCTTTTTCATTTCTTATCGCTCTCCTTACTAATTTTTCTTCAGGAGTTTCCAACGCCCTCAAAGCTCTTGACCGAGCGTTTCTAACGTACGGCGGGGTAAACAAAACAAAATGTAGCTAAGGTTACCCGGCCCGCGCAAGCGTGTAGGAGAAAGGGTACACATGTACGCCCATGCAAGAACAAAAACAATTTCTAGACCTTAATATATATATATATCGTGAACTCATTAGAGAGTCGCTTCGCTGAATAAGTGTATCACCAACGTATGTACCCATTTTGTGTTGTATGCTAGAAGATAGGAGTTGTTTGAGCATGTAGAAGCATGTGTAGGTTAGTGTTCATGTGTAGGTTAGTGTTCATGTGTAGGTTAGTGTTCATGTGTAGGTTAGTGTTCATGTGTAGGTTAGTGTTCATGTGTGGGTTAGTGTTCACGTGTAGGTTAGTGTTCATGTGTAGGTTAGTGTTCATGTGTGGGTTAGTGTTCATGTGTAGGTTAGTGTTCATGTGTAGGTTAGTGTTCATTGTAGGTTAGTGTTCATGTGTAGGTTAGTGTTCATGTGTAGGTTAGTGTTCATGTGTAGGTTAGTGTTCATATGTGTAGGTTAGTGTTCATGTATAGGTTAGTGTTCATGTGTAGGTTAGTATTCATGTGTAGGTTAGTGTTCATGTGTAGGTTAGTGTTCATGTGTAGGTTAGTGTTCATGTGTAGGTTAGTATTCACGTGTAGGTTAGTGTTCATGTGTAGGTTAGTATTCATGTGTAGGTTAGTGTTCACGTGTAGGTTAGTGTTCATGTGTAGGTTAGTATTCATGTGTAGGTTAGTGTTCATGTGTAGGTTAGTATTCATGTGTAGGTTAGTGTTCATGTGTAGGTTAGTGTTCATGTGTAGGTTAGTGTTCATGTATAGGTTAGTATTCATGTGTAGGTTAGTGTTCATGTGTAGGTTAGTGTTCATGTGTAGGTTAGTATTCATGTGTGTTAGTGTTCATGTGTAGGTTAGTGTTCATTAGTAGGTTAGTGTTCATGTGTAGGTTAGTGTTCATGTGTAGGTTAGTGTTCATGTGTAGGTTAGTGTTCATGTGTAGGTTAGTGTTCATGTGTAGGTTAGTGTTATGTGTAGTAGTGTTCATGTGAAGGTTAGTGTTCATGTGTAGGTTAGTGTTCATGTGTGTGTTAGTGTTCATGTGTAGGTTAGTCATGTGGTTAGTGTTCACATTGTGTAGGTTAGTGTTCATGTGTAGGTTAGTATTCATGTGTAGGTTAGTGTTCATGTGTAGGTTAGTGTTCATGTGTAGGTTAGTATTCATGTGTGTTAGTGTTCATGTGTAGGTTAGTGTTCATGTGTAGGTTAGTGTTCATGTGTAGGTTAGTGTTCATGTGTAGGTTAGTGTTCATGTGTAGGTTAGTGTTAATGTGTAGGTTAGTGTTCACGTGTTGTGTAGGTTAGTGTTCATGTGAAGGTTAGTGTTCATGTGTAGGTTAGTGTTCATGTGTGTGTTAGTGTTCATGTGTAGGTTAGTGTTCATGTGTAGGTTAGTGCTTCATGTGTAGGTTAGTGTTCATGTGTAGGTTAGTGTTCATGTGTAGGTTAGTGTTCATGTGTAGGTTAGTGTTCATGTGTAGGTTAGTGTTCATGTGTAGGTTAGTGTTCATGTGTAGGTTAGTGTTCATGTGTAGGTTAGTGTTCATGTGTAGGTTAGTATTCATGTGTAGGTTAGTGTTCATGTGTAGGTTAGTGTTCATGTGTAGGTTAGTGTTCATGTGTAGGTTAGTATTCATGTGTAGGTTAGTGTTCATGTGTAGGTTAGTGTTCAGGTGTAGGTTAGTATTCATGTGTAGGTTAGTATTCATGTGTGTGTTAGTGTTCATGTGTAGGTTAGTGTTCATGTGTAGGTTAGTGTTCATGTGTAGGTTAGTATTCATGTGTAGCATGTGGTGTTGTGGTTCATGTTCTAGGTTAGTGTTCATGTGTAGGTATACTGTTCATGTGGTAGGTTAGTGTTCATTGTAGTTAGTGTGTTCAATGTGTAGGTTAGTGTTCATGTTGTGTGGTTGCGTTCATTTGTGTAGGTTTAGTGTTTCATGTGTAGGTTTAGTGTTCATGTGTAGGTTAGGTTCTAGTAGGTTAAGTGGTCATGGTGTAGGTTTAGTGTCATGTGTAGGTTTAGTATTCATGTTAGGTTAGTGGTCAATATGTATGTTAGTGTTCCATGGTGTAGGTTAGTTTTCATGTGTAGGTTAGTATTCATTGTAGGTTAGCTGTTCATGTGTAGTTAGTGTTCATGTGTAAGGTTAGTGTTCATGTGTATGTTAGATATCATTTGTAGGTTAGTTTCATTTAGGTTTGTGTTCGGTGTAGTTCGTATTCATGTGGTAGGTTAGTATTCATGTGTGTTATGTTCATGTGTGGTAGTGATTCATGTTAGGTTAGTGTTTCATCGTTGGTTAGTAGTCATGTGTAGGTTGTTTTCATGTGTAGGTAGTATTCATGTGTTGTGTCGTGTTTCATGTGTAGGTTTTTTTAGTGTTCATGTGTAGGTTATGCTTCAGGTGTAGGGTTAGTGTCATGTGTAGGTTAAGTGTGTCATGTGTAGGTTATTGTTCATGTGTAGGTTAGCGTTCAATGTGGTAGGTTTAGTGTTCATGTGTAGTTAGTATTCGTGTGGAGGTTGAGTTCATGTGTAGGTTAGTGTTCATGTGTAGGTTAGTGTTCATGTGTAGGTTAGTGTTCACGTGTAGGTTAGTGTTCATTAGTAGGTTAGTGTTCATGTGTAGGTTAGTGTTCATGTGTAGGTTAGTGTTCATGTGTAGGTTAGTATTCATTGTAGGTTAGTGTTCATGTGTAGGTTAGTATTCATTAGTAGGTTAGTGTTCATGTGTAGGTTAGTGTTCATGTGTAGGTTAGTGTTCATGTGTAGGTTAGTGTTCATGTGTAGGTTAGTGTTCATGTGTAGGTTAGTGTTCATGTGTAGGTTAGTGTTCATGTGTAGGTTAGTGTTCATGTGTAGGTTAGTGTTCATGTGTAGCATGTGTGTGTTAGTGTTCATGTGTAGGTTAGTGTTCATGTGTAGGTTAGTGTTCATGTGTAGGTTAGTGTTCATGTGTAGGTTAGTGTTCATGTGTAGGTTAGTGTTCATGTGTAGGTTAGTGTTCACGTGTTGTGTAGGTTAGTGTTCATGTGAAGGTTAGTGTTCATGTGTAGGTTAGTGTTCATGTGTGTGTTAGTGTTCATGTGTAGGTTAGTGTTCATGTGTGGTTAGTATTCTTGTAGGTAGTTTTCAATGTTTAGGGTTTAGTATTCATGTGTAGTTATGTTTTCATGTGTAGTAGTGTTCATGTTGGTTAGTGTTCAGTGTAGGTTGTTTTCATGTTTAGGTTTAGATGTTCATTTGTAGTTATTTTTCAGGTGTAGGGTTGTATTCAATGTGTAGGTTATATTCATTTGTGGTGTTTTAAGTTGTTCATGTGTAGTTAGTGGTTCATGTGTATGTTAGTGTTCATGTGTAGGTTAGTCTGCAATTGTAGGTTTAGTGTTCACTTAGGTTAGTATTCATGTGTAGTTATGGTTCATTTGTAGGTTAGTGTTCATTTGTAGGTTAGTGTTCATGTTAGAGTTGTATTCATGTGTAGTTAGGTCAGGTGGTAGGTTTGTTTCATTGAGGTTAGTATTCATGGTGTTGTGTCAATGAGTGTAGGTTAGTTGTTCAGTTAGGTTTAGTGTTCATGTGTAGGTATATGTTCATGTGTAGGTTAGTGTTCATGTGTAGGTTAGTGTTATGTGTAATTGTGTTCACGGTTTGTGGTAGGTGTAGTGTTTCATGGGACGGTTGTGTTCATGTGTTTAGGTTATGTTCATTGTGTGTTGTTTCAGTGGTAGGTTAGTGTTCTGTGTAGGTTAGTGGCTTCATGTGTAGGTTAGTGTTCCATAAAGTTTAGGGTAGTGTTCATGTGTAGGTTTGTGTTCATGTGTAGGTTAGTGTTCATAGTGTAGTTAGTGATTCATGTGTAGGTAGTATTCATGTGTAGGTTAGAGTTCATGTGTAGGTAGTGTTCATTTGTAGTAGTGTTCATTGTAGGTCGTGTTCCATGTGGTAGTTGTGTTCACGTTAGGTTTATTGTTCCATAGTATGTTAGTGTTCATTGTAGTTATGTTCTAACCCCCGTGTACGGTTTAGTGTTCATGTGTAGGTTAGTATTCATGTGTAGGTTAGTGTTCACGTGTAGGTTAGTGTTCATGTGTAGGTTAGTATTCATGTGTAGGTTAGTGTTCATGTGTAGGTTAGTATTCATGTGTAGGTTAGTGTTCATGTGTAGGTTAGTGTTCATGTGTAGGTTAGTGTTCATGTATAGGTTAGTATTCATGTGTAGGTTAGTGTTCATGTGTAGGTTAGTGTTCATGTGTAGGTTAGTATTCATGTGTGTTAGTGTTCATGTGTAGGTTAGTGTTCATTAGTAGGTTAGTGTTCATGTGTAGGTTAGTGTTCATGTGTAGGTTAGTGTTCATGTGTAGGTTAGTGTTCATGTGTAGGTTAGTGTTCACGTGTTGTGTAGGTTAGTGTTCATGTGAAGGTTAGTGTTCATGTGTAGGTTAGTGTTCATGTGTGTGTTAGTGTTCATGTGTAGGTTAGTATTCATGTGTAGGTTAGTGTTCACGTGTAGGTTAGTGTTCATGTGTAGGTTAGTATTCATGTGTAGGTTAGTGTTCATGTGTAGGTTAGTATTCATGTGTAAGGTTAGTGTTCAATGTGTAGTTAGTTTCCCTGGTAGGTTAGTGTTCTGTGAGTTAGTATTCATTTGTAGGTTCGTGTTCAGTGTAGGTTACTGTTCCAGGTGTAAGGGTTAGTGGGTTTCATGTATATGTTAGTAATTCATTGTAGGTTTAGATGTTCATGTGTAGGTTAGTGTCAAATGTGTAGGTTAGTATTCGTGTGTGTTAGGGTTCATGTGTCGTTTAGTGGTTCATTAGTAGGTTAGTGTTTCATGTGGTAAGTTAGTGTTCATGTGAGCGTTCGGTGTTCATGTGGAGGTTAGTGTTTCATGTGTCGGTTAAGTGTCACGTGTTTGTAGGTTATTGTTCATGTGAGGTTAGTGTTCATGTGTAGGTTAGTGTTCATGTGGAGGTTAGTTCCGTGTTGTGGTAGGTTAGTGTTCTGTGAGGTTAGTGTTCTTGTGGTTTAGTGTTCATTTGTGTGTTAGTGTTCATGGTAGGTAGTGTTCATGTGTAAGGTTAGTTGCTTCTATGTGTAGGTTGTGTTCCATGTTAGGTGTAGTGTTCCTGTGGTAGGTTAGTGTTCATGTGTAGTTAGTGTCCGTGTGTAATGTTAGTGTTCTAGTGTCGGTTAGTGTTCATGTGTAGGTTAGTGTTCATGTGTAGGTTAGTGTTCATGTGTAGGTTAGTGTTCATGTGTAGGTTAGTGTTCATGTGTAGCATGTGTGTGTTAGTGTTCATGTGTAGGTTAGTGTTCATGTGTAGGTTAGTGTTCATGTGTAGGTTAGTGTTCATGTGTAGGTTAGTGTTCATGTGTAGGTTAGTGTTCATGTGTGTGTTAGTGTTCATGTGTAGGTTAGTGTTCATGTGTAGGTTAGTGTTCATGTGTAGGTTAGTGTTCACGTGTAGGTTAGTGTTCATGTGTAGGTTAGTGTTCACGTGTAGGTTAGTGTTCACGTGTAGGTTAGTGTTCACGTGTAGGTTAGTGTTCATGTGTAGGTTAGTGTTCATGTGTAGGTTAGTGTTCATGTGTAGGTTAGTATTCATGTGTGTGTTAGTGTTCATTTGTAGGTTAGTGTTCACGTGTAGGTTAGTGTTCACGTGTAGGTTAGTGTTCATGTGTAGGTTAGTGTTCATGTGTAGGTTAGTGTTCATGTGGTGCACATAACTATCATTCCTCCATTATGCTAATTTTATTAATGGGATTAGCCACAGCCATACATAAGTATGCCTGTGATTGCTAAGCAGGTCTAGAACTCATCCCATCTTGTTTTTAACCCTCAGCGTGCATGCACAGTAGAGTTGCATTACTCAGTCTGTCAGTCAGTCTTTCTGTCACACAACAGCGGATCTGAACTCTCTGCAATGTGTTGTGGACTGGTTGGTTCCTAGCCATTGTTAACCCGTTAATAGCAAGTTTTGGCCATAATTAATTTTATGAAATATATATTTTGACGACTAAAACATTGAACTATCAGAAGACCAACTGAAGCACATTATGATTGGTTTTGGGAAACCTGGCCTTTATTGTACATACATACATACATACATACATACATACATACATACACACACACATACATGCATACACACACATGCATCATACATACACATGCATACATACATCCATGCATACATACGTACGTACATACCTACATACATTCATACACACACACACATACATACATACATATATACAAACATACATACAAACATGCATACAGTGGGACTTTAGTTGTCATTTGTCTATGTTTATTGTTTCAGCCTCACTGTCATTGGTTTTGATTTGTTTGTTTTTTTATTTTTCATGGAAAGATCTTAATAACAGCTTTAAGCTACATAGTTGACCTATCATTTTGCTTGCAACTAACTTATTAAAAAACAAAAACAAAACACTTCCAAAGTTATGTAAACACTCAGAACAACTTTTTGTGACTTGTAAAAGAAAGCAAACCTTCGCACAGTTTTGAGCCTAACACTCTAGCATAAGACTTGCTTGCACTGTAGTACCAGAGCCTAACACTCTAGCATAAGACTTGCTTGCACTGTAGTACCAGAGCCTAACACTAGCATAAGACTTGCTTGCACTGTAGTACCAGAGCCTAACACTAGCATAAGACTTGCTTCCACTGTATACCAGAGCCTAACACTCTAGCATAAGACTTGCTTGCACTGTAGTACCAGAGCCTAACACTCTAGCATAAGACTTGCTTGCACTGTAGTACCAGAGCCTAACACTAGCATAAGACTTGCTTGCACTGTAGTACCAGAGCCTAACACTCTAGCATAAGACTTGCTTGCACTGTAGTACCAGAGCCTAACACTCTAGCATAAGACTTGCTTGCACTGTAGTACCAGAGCCTAACACTAGCATAAGACTTGCTTGCACTGTAGTACCAGAGCCTAACACTAGCATAAGACTTGCTTGCACTGTAGTACCAGAGCCTAACACTAGCATAAGACTTGCTTGCACTGTAGTACCAGAGCCTAACACTAGCATAAGACTTGCTTGCACTGTAGTACCAGAGCCTAACTCTAGCATAAGACTTGCTTGCACTGTAGTACCAGAGCCTAACACTCTAGCATAAGACTTGCTTGCACTGTAGTACCAGAGCCTAACTCTAGCATAAGACTTGCTTGCACTGTAGTACCAGAGCCTAACACTAGCATAAGACTTGCTTGCACTGTAGTACCAGAGCCTAACACTAGCATAAGACTTGCTTGCACTGTAGTACCAGAGCCTAACACTCTAGCATAAGACTTGCTTGCACTGTAGTACCAGAGCCTAACTCTAGCATAAGACTTGCTTGCACTGTAGTACCAGAGCCTAACACTAGCATAAGACTTGCTTGCACTGTAGTACCAGAGCCTAACACTAGCATAAGACTTGCTTGCACTGTAGTACCAGAGCCTAACACTAGCATAAGACTTGCTTGCACTGTAGTACCAGAGCCTAACACTAGCATAAGACTTGCTTGCACTGTAGTACCAGAGCCTAACACTCTAGCATAAGACTTGCTTGCACTGTAGTACCAGAAGAAACTAACGTCAAGCCCAAAAAGCTTTATTTTTTGAGCCCGTGCATGCGTTTAAGGGGCATACGTACGATCCACTCATACGTACATACATAAGAGAAATTAACCGATTTTCAATTGTCCAACCCTAATACTGTCTCGCTCGCTCACCAATTATAAAGTACTAATGAAGCACATTATATTGGTGTCTGCATGTGCTACTATTCGATTTTGAGCATGTGATAACTGAAGTGTTCAGATAATTGAGGTTTAGATAACAAGTTACATACATACATACATACATACATACATACATACATACATAACACACACACACACACATACATACATACACACGCTAGCGGTCATGCACACCAGGCAGAGCCAGGATGCCTGTCCACTCAGCAGACACTGTGAGCCGTGCAAGCAAAGCTCCTGGAGCCGGGCTAGGAACTCACAGGAGAGCAGACCTTTCCTCACAGCAAGTCATGTGGGCACCCAAAGTCACATGCATACATATAATTATACATACTCACACATGATAATTCAGGATTAGGTTGCGCTGGAACTTCGTTTTTAACGTGCGGCTCCTCCTGATCCGTTGAAAAACATTCCGTCTAATACGGGTAGAGCTTCTGTGGTAAAGAATGACATCGTCTGCAACTAAAAATTACTCGAGCTGTATGTTTCCAAGGTTAACACTACCGAGGTATTTCATTTTAGTTTTGCTTCTGTTCAGGGTTGTAAAGCCTGAATATGCCGCTACTATGCTAAATAAATCAGTTCAGCATCGATATACTAATAATTATTTAACATTTATCATTAAGTAGGAAGAAGCAAGCAGAGTAGTATGAGAAATGAGTATGATACAGCAACTAACTGAATAAACTGTGGATACAGAATATATGAGAGATGCGAAGGCCACCAATGAATGACCTTACAACAAGTGTGTTGACATAGGAGTCATAATGTTACAGGTGTGTGTGTTTGTGTGGGGAAATGTTATATGAACTAAGTAATTAGGTAAGGTGGCGTTGCTTGAAATGTTATGAAAGAGATGGTGAGTAAGTGCTGGTGATAAATGGTTAATTGGTGAATAGGTCTGGAGGAGCCCAGACAGGTACAAATTAGCTAACTGTAATAAAAGCTTTGATATAATCAAGTTCACAACAAATTTGATGATGTACTTTATACAGTGAATAAAATAGTGACTAGCCTGTTAAACTACAGTAATAAGAACAACTATTATTTTATTATTATTATTATTTTTTGCCAAAGAACAAGATGTTCTTATTCTACCTTGAGTCTGCTACAAGTAAAGAAAGAAAAAAGAAGAAAAACTTCTTGCAAGTTGCTGTAAGTGTGGGAGCCTGTATTATAGACTTCTGGAATTTTTTTATTTTCCGATTTCGTATTACATAACTTGAAATGTGTACTTTATTACTTTTATAACGTTGCAAACCCTCTGGTTTTATTAAAAATTATTTAACTATATAGTTGACTGACATTCAGGTGAAACTGTGAAGACTGCAGTAGTTTGAACAGGTGTTCATGCATTGATTATACGTAGGGATACAAATTTAACTTATGATGTGTAGTCTCTGCTATTTTTTATAGGGATAATTTCTTGTATTTTTCACAAGTTGTAACCACTCACCTTCTTTTTGATGCCTGACATTGACCAAAGCCTCTTTATAATGTAATTTTTCACTCTTTATTAGTGAAACATGTTTTATAGCTGGCTTGTTGGTGTACTATATTATGGTGTAAATTGAAACAAGTTATTTTTTATGTTTATCTTTGATACAAATTGGCATCATCATCATTTTAAGTTATCTTTCTATCATACTCACTTGCCACTGTATATTGGCAGTTAGAAACCACAATCTCATTATGACTGAGAATAGGGCCACACAAACTACACAAACTACATTTCTTATTTCTCATCAACTAGCTATATTGGAAAATGTGCCAAGGGAGGAAGGTTATTTAATATAGTTGACTTCTATAAGAAAAAAATTGAATTGCATATAGCAAGTATGAGGTAGTAGTGGAGCAGTGGGTGTGACCTGCATAATAAATTTTGAAGCAGTGGCTGCATCACCCAGGCAGATGTTGTTGAGAAACAAGGTAATTAGTTAGTTTGGACTTAAAGTAAACAAACACTTATTCCATAAATTGAGGAGGCTGTTACCATGTTATGTTTGATTTTTGGTTCACTAATTTTTTTTACACCTTCAAAAGAGACTGAGCTGATCTTTGCATTGGTTGCACAGTGTGTACATGTGTTGCAAAGCTGAGCTTTATGTATGTGGTTGTGTGTGGTTAGACCTGGTGGTTGTACCTAGAAAACCTGAGCAGCTGTAATTGATTTCAGTGAAGTTGCTGTAAACTACATTTTCTCCACATACACACATTTCATTGAAGTGAGATGTGACAGGTGTACCCAGGTATGTATGGGATAAAATTTATTTGAGGCTATTTTGTATGCACAAATATGATCTGCAAACAGCATGACCCATAAAAGTTTAAATTTCAATCTGCTATCAAAATGTATTTAATTACAATTATGATCTAAGGACATAGAACTCTGTGTGTGTGTGTATGTGCGTGTTATGATGATGAGGATATTGCAGTATGCATGGGTTGTGTTGATCAGCCAATAATGATGGTTACTTCAAGTGTTAGTAAAGTTCCTTTTGTTGAAATTTGTGCTAGATGACCAAAGCAAAATTGAATTTTAATATTTCAGATTTTTTTAATATGCCAGGTGAATATTTTTTAAGCCTTTGCTACAGGTGTATATACTATTCCAGTTAACCTCCAATTGCATCCGATTGAATGCAATTGGAGCCAAGAAACAAATTACAAGAGAAAAAATTGATAGTAACTATATTTAGTTATAATGCATTATAGTTGTAACCTGTGTTTATCAAAACAAAAAATGTTACTAGGGATTGTATAAACTAATTTTTCAGTTTTCCAAGTTTCATCCTGCTCATTGTTATGATCATTTATGAGGACCATTATGTTACTTTATTATTATTGCATTGCTGTCTTGTCTCCAGTTGTGTGCAATGTTTTGTATTGATTGGTGAGTAAAGATGCACATGACACGTATGTCAGAATTACCGGACTACCGTATGCTATGGGGAAGATGGACCAGATTTTGGGGATTAAAGTTTATCATTAATTTTTTGAGGAGGTGGCATAGGGTATGTGTTTGCACACACTCATACTAGTGACAACTTGTAAGCCCCTATAAGTAAGAAGTAAGCCTCAATTTTTAAAGGTATGTTGTCCCTTTGTTTTAGTTCTGGTTAGTTATGTTTGAGATGATTGGACTATTTATGATGATGACCAGTGCATAACTGATTTACGTGGCATCAGTGTGACCTTCCAGATGCTGTTGTGTGTGTGGGAGAGAAGAGAGAGGGGAGGGAACGATAGACAGGAGACACACTATGTTCTATGACCTTAAAATGATGAAGGATATATAGGTTGTTAGTTGAATTAAAAGTCATTATAGATATGGTACAGGTAAAGGACTCGATTTAGATACTACATAGGGCATGATATGCATCAGTTACATGGTATTAGCCTGTCCAGGATGTTCAGGATATTGACTGTTGCCACATGGTAATATAGGCACATGTATCAGTTCAGTGATGTTTGTGAGTGTTCTATTAAAAAAATTGTGTTGGACTCAAACAAAAGTCTATGGGAATAGAAAAAACAACAACAGGTTTCCCGCTCAAAACATGCCCGCTTTTGTACAGCTCAATTGGTCACGTGGACTTAAGAATTTTGTAAACAATGAGCGGTTTCTTCTCAGATTGCTGTGTTTCTAGCTTTGTATCGTGATTAGCTCAGGTTGTGAGTGTGGAAATGGGATAGACAGAGTGTGTTGTTGTCGCAGAGGGTACAGGATCACCTGATAGAATGTTGATAAGACTATTTGTCTACCTGTTCAATAACAAATGTTGTATAGCCAATATATTTCAGAGTGATATAGCCATCATTTAGCTAGCAACTTGTAATATAGCCACACTTTAAGCTTTGTGCCGTCAAATTTAAATTGTGTGCTTATCAAAACTGTGTTTATTCCAATTTCTTTTTCTTCACTACTAGATGCCGTTTATTGTAAGGATTAGGACCAACTCGGGTTGCATCCACCTTCAACTCGGATCACAACTATATTTTGTAAAATATGTGTACTACTTAAATCTATCATCCCATCAATTTTCATATTATACATTATTATAAATAAATGAAACAATTGATAAGTTTATTTAACAAGAAAGTCTAATAAGCTTAGCTACAAGTTAACAGGGCTGTACTGCTGAATCCTGTGAATATCATAATATTTCTTGGGACACAGTAGGTAGAATCGACTGCTTTTAATCTTGTCTCTTTAGAAGAATGTCTCACCAGTTTGCGTGTTCCATCTGCTGTACATTATCTGCGCATAAGAAACATAAATATAGTTGAAAACTGACGAGATGAGCTGTACAGCGCCCGAAAATCTCCATAAACTTCACTAAATTTCTTTCTTGCAGTATTTACAGAATTAATACACACCTGTGTTACTGCCCCCTTTTCACGGCAACGTGTTGACGTTTGTGCACTTAATTGACATGGATTCACCACATGACTAAATTGCTTCTGGTTAAGTACTAAATGCATTCCTCATTTACCGCACTTGCGGTCGTGCCAACTCAACTTGGACAGACTATAGTGTAGAGTAGAGATGAGGGTTCACACCTTTGGTACTTCATTTATGTATAAGGTTTGCTCATTTTTTTATTCTTTACTATGCTCACTGTTAGTGATTGAATGTTTACCATTTGTGATGTAGGGGTCTAATTCAGTGTAGATGAAAGCAATGGATGTCATGTCTCATTCTGTTGTCATGTGCTTCTCCTATCGGGTAAGAAGCTACTTACTGGCTTTATGGATATGTATTTGTAGGGCAGGTCTTATGGGAGTAAAAGTTTTGGTGATGATGTTATTAGCTTGTGTAAGTGTTTTGGCATAGACTTTTCTATTCATAACATTTACTTTATATTTTGTCGTTGCATGTAAAACGTGTATAGATTTGTGTGTTTGTGTTGCATACACAAGTCATCAGTATGTTTATCAAGTTCAATAGAATATTTTATCCAATGACCAATTTAGTTTAAGCTTGTAAGATAGTTCTTTATCTTAATCTTGCTGACTGTCCAAATCTTAATCCTAATGTCATTTTTCCTACTGCAGTCCTGGTGATTGTCCTTAATCTTTACCTGCTAACTATCATCTGTCTTAAACCTACTCTTTGTCTTATTATCCTATACCTTAATCCTGGTGATTGTCTTCTATTTCTTGGTTGGTCAAGTATATGTGATCTATTGGTTGGTAAAGATGTGTGATCTCTAGGTTGGTAAAGATCTATAAGAGATTAAGACCCCATTCAAAATGACTTATTTCGAATATCTGAACATTTCAAATATCCGAACAACCCTCGGTCCTGAGGTGTTCGGATAATTGAGGGTCTACTGTACTGTTAGCAAATAGTAAAGCTAATAGTCTTCCGTAGAAGTAAGTGTTTTGGAATGTTGTATGGGATGTAACTTTGTAAAAATAAAAAATAAAATGTTATGATTATTCACTTTATTTGTACATATGGAATTGCAAAGAGTGCACCTCTGACGAAATCACCAGGGCTACAAGATCAAACAGACTCTCCAGAAGAATGGATCAACAAGTACTCGGTGATTATGCAGAAATGAACTATCCTGGACTGTTCCCAGCTATACATTTGTCACAAAATGACATGTTCATAGAGCTGATTTTATTCATATTTTTTGGTTATTGTTTGAATATTATTGTAATTAAAAAAAATTTCCAACATTTATGAAGTCAGAAATCAGATATTTTGAGTACATGAAAGTAAGATAACACATGCAGTTTCCTCACTTTGTCGTATGTAGGAAATTTGATGTTCACTTCATGAAATGAGCATTACACATGGTATTTCTGTCTCTGACATGAATACAGGAAATTTGACATTTGGTACATGAAATGAAGATGACACATGGCTTTTTATTGCTTGTGACATGTATACAGGAAATGCATCTGAAATTTGGTAGATGAAATTTCAGGTACCTGAAATAAATTGGTACTGTCAGGTACCTGAAATTGTGCTCTATCATATACCACCATGTAGCAAGAAAATGTACAGGAAATTCCGGGATTTCCTGCACTTTGACACAAGCAAAACTGAATGGAATTTCCTTTGCCTTTCAAGCATCTATCATGCATGAGGAAACTCCACTTTTTTTGTAATGTTAGTATAAGGCGGAGCTTCATAGTTAATTCCCAGGACTGGTCCATCGAAAACTAACCTGTCAAGTTTTGTTGTTGTTGTTGTTTTTGTGGTTGCCTTACAAACAGTCTGCATATTGTCCTTTTGAGCTAAATTCCACTTCAAGTTCTATAGTCTTACCATTAATTTTATTCTACTAACAAACTTTTATTTATGGATTACTTTGAATCAACCCTCATTACTCATGTCACTTTCAATTACCAACAAAAAAGTAAAAGTGCACCTTGCAGAGGACAAGTATATCACGACTTAAAAATCACAGACGAGCCCTTATCAAGTCATTGCTTCAAATCCAACTTCAAGATCTACTGCAGTAGTCACAAAAACTCTAATATTTCTAGCCTCTCGTGATGTATTGTAGAAGAAGTTTAAAGCTATTCTAGTTGAAACATCAGGCTAAACAAAATCTAAGGGATCAGCAAGACAAAGGTCTTGAACTCCATGATTCTCATAAAAACCTATACTATAGCCGGGAGATAACCAATTCCCAGGTCTGTCACTATAGACACCTTGTATCTATGTTTGGTAGCATTCGATCAATCATTATTCAAGAAGCTCTTGCAAAAACTAAACGAGATAGAAGACAGAGTGATCCGAAGACACCATGGACTGTGCTGAAGATAAACAAATATTGATTCTTTGCCAAAAACTCGAAGATTATATTGAAGAAGAACTAACTCTCAAAATAGTTACTGAACAGGAGAAAAGGCTCTCCAGTGAGAGAGACAAATAATCTTCTATTGATGAATCCAAATCAGATGGTTCAAGTATGTAGTAATATCCAATTACTTCCAGACTTAGCCAGGAACTACCCAAACTTTCTGGAGATCCCATTGACTAGGCTGATTTCAAAGCTTTGTTTGTGGTTTTACATTGTTCAGGTCTCAGAAGTGTTACCCTTTTCTCAAGTTTATGATAACAGAAGAATATGCACAGAAGTATCAATTAATCCTGGATCAAAATTACCAAAACCCATATTGAAGGTAACTCACACCCATTAATATAACTGTCGTGTTGGTACGTCCTCAGGTCGTTCGCTGTCATGATGTATAACTTTGTCATTCAATCAACCAAAAGATACAAGGCAGTCGAGGATCATTGCTATTGCTTTAACTGTCTGGGACATAACCATGAGACTGTCATACTCTTTCAACCATCATAAGTGTAATTCTTCTCATCGCCCTCTATATATACAAAGTTGCAAGGCATAAATCATTGAGCGTAGTTGTTATTGAATTATTTTGAGCTAAATGCTTTAATTTTGGTTTCAGCTTAGTGTTATACTGCTCATAGCATGCAAATACTTTCAAGTTTACTGAAGATAAAAAAAATAGTTCAGTGCATTGCTACATATATATCTTTATTAATATTCCAGAAAATTGAGGCAGCAAATGGCCAGGATTCCAGGATGCAAACCCTAATTAGTTGACCTATAACAAATTATAGCTTTAAAACTAAGCACACCAAGTGATGTAAAAAAAAGAGTAGTAGCTAGGTGTAACAATAATAAGGTTGTGAGTCAATGTATAAAAATAACATAGGTAAAGTACGTGGTTTTGTAAAAATATAACCAAATGGAAGTAGCTAAGACACTAAAGACATGTTCTACAATATGAGAGTGTAAATTCACTTATACTTATTAAATTAATCGTCCATACTTGACAGGGCTGAAAATCTATTTTTACACGTAATCGGAGAAGCTAAATCACGTGTGCGATATGTTCTTACTAGTGATGTTGCCTCTTTAGACGTTATAATTTTGAACATTTTCTCCTCATCATCAGTACACTCAGAATACAGGCAATCAAAGGGCCAAGAGGCATAATCAATAGCCTTCTCACCAGAATATAGCATTGCAGGATTTGTTGCATGGAATGGAGAATGTAGCATGTAATTCAGAGCCAGAGCATCACTGTACACACTCTGCCATTCACTATCACTGTACACACTCTGCCATTCACTGAAGACATGCACAGTCTCCAGGCTGTGCTTCTCCCCGGGAGGAGACCTGTGGCGAGATTTATTTTTGTTCATGAATTAAAAGAGCAATGCCAGTACTAGAATATCATCGGCGAGGCTTGAAGTATGATACCAGTAATATGGTACAGCCACTGGCAATTTCAACTCTGGTAGTAATTTCTTGAACATTTTCTTATTTTTCCGAGACATTTTATTGAACTTCAAGACTTTCAGCACTTCTTCTTCCCTCACTATTGGCCCAAATGTATCAAAGCTTACTCACTTGTAAATCAAGATTTTTAGATTCTAACAAAATTGCCGTATGCATTGACTGCAATTCCAAACACTTTCTTGGCTTATTTTTTCAATGGCAGTGCTAATTAAATTACTATTCCACTCTCATTTATGGTTGCAATATGTATCAGAGAGAAGTGAATACCAATGCTACTTTCATCAATAGAAACAGGAAAGCTGCATTGTTTTCTGAAACAATCTCGAACAATGTCAGCAGCATGCACGGCTTCCATGGAATACTGGCTTTTTGCAGCTCAATTCTTCACGTAAGTCATGACTAGATAAATAATCTTCACAAGATTCATACCTTTTTTGTTCAACTATGGTTTGTATAAAGTTCTGATGCACAGATGTTTTAATGAAGTCATTGCCGAGTTTAGCAGGAATAATCAATCGCATCATAGGATCAGGGAGGGAAAACTGGGTTTGAAATTCATCCATGTGATACCGTAAGCAGCGATAAGGGTGCAAAACCACATTGATGTCCTGTCTGAAGATTCTTCCGGTTAGTTCACTAGCTCAACCAAACACAGACTTACTGGTGTCACTGTTTTCTTGTTCTCTTTCTTTGATGTCTTCCAATGTTCTTGTCCTTCATTCATCTCCTCAAGTTCACTGCTTTCTTGATGAATATCCACATTCTTTATTTCATAACTGCTACATCTTCATTTTGTTGGGGATAATGACTGTTGCATGCAAGCAAGTGGAAATTAGCAAATCTCTGAGAAGTCGTCAGTAAGTATAAGAAGAGGTTAGTTCAGTCTGGCAGTGAGGTGTTTGTCTTTTTAGTCCACTACATTTTATCTAGTATTTATGTTTACCACCATATCAATAATGACTGATAAAAATTTGGTTTTCTTGGTTATCATTACCTAACTACTAGTCTACAAATAGCTAGCTGGTTACTTGGAGTTTTCTTACTGGTCTCCCCAACGAAAAAATGATTCAATTTGTCCTCTTTATATAGATACATATCTTTATAAAAGCAACTTGAACATGCTATGGATTAGCATTGGAGATAGCCATGTTGCTGCCTACACAAAATAACTATGTATATAATCCATTGAATATATTGACAAAATAAATTTTGTTCCAATGGTAATAAAATGTAAAAGAAAACTAACAACAGCAAACAAAAAAGAATATGAAAATAATGACACTGAAATACTCATTTGTAAGATTATATAATCAGCATGTCACAAAAACAAGATGTAAGTAAGTGGTGAATACATTATTAATAGTGCGTCTGTGTTCTCTACTTGTTTATGTTCAGTCTGTTATTTCTGGAAGTGATGAAAATGGATTTCTGCATGCATCCTCACCAGAAATAGCAGCTGCTACAGGAACTGGTGCTTGATGCTTTTTCCCCATTTTTTTCTTCACATGCAGATGTTATAATATCAAACATCTTCATTTGAATGGTAGAAAACTTAGAATTTATGTCATCAGAGCCCATGGATGCATAATAAAGAATGTTGATGCCAGAAAATAACCTTGCAGGGTTAGTAGCCTCGAGTGGAGAACGTAGCATATAGTTTAAGGCGAGAGCATCACTGTACACACTCTGCCACTGACTGAAAGCATGCACATTCTCCCAGCTAAACTGGTCTGTGATAGTTATGTCAGATGAGCCTGTGTTTAAAAAGCTGAAAAGCAATGCTTTCAGTAATTTAGTGTCAGCAAAGCTAGAAGTGTGATACCAATAAAATGCTGTAGCTACTGGCAATTTTAATTCTGATGGTAATTGCTGAAACTCTGACCAATGCTTGTCAGACATTTTATTGCATTTTAAAATTGCTAACATCGCCCCTTCTCTTTCACATAATAATAGTGTATCGATATCACTCATTATAAGAGGCTGTGGCTTAAGGACTTTGCATTTTATCGTGGTGCCAATTAAATTTGAAGAGCCATCTCTTCGGTTAATTTCGTTCACTGTTTGAATGCCTAAAATCCCATACAGAAACTGTCGTATATACTGACTGCAATTCCAGACACTTTCCCGGCTCATTTTTTCAATAGCACTGCTCAATACATTAACTTTTGTTGTTGTCATTCGAATCAGGCAAAAATGAGTATCAACACTGCTGTTGGTAATACGGACAGGAAAATCGCATGTTGTGACATAATCCTGAAGGTGTTCTTCTGGAAATTTCTCAACGCAATACTGGCTTTTGACATTTTCATACTTACTGCGCAAATCTTCATGCTTGGAGAGGTAATTCTCACATGATTTGTACTTCTGCAATTCAGCTATGGTTTGAGCGTGATCCTGGTATCTCGATGAAGCACTGGGTATAAAGTCATTGCCATGTTTTGCTGGAATCATTAATCGCATCATTGGGTCACGGAGGGAAAAATGAGTCATGAAGTCATCCTTGTGATACAAGGAGCATCCTTTGACAGCGTCAAATTGGTCAAAAGGAATGTAGCCATTTTTAAGCTCGTACATGAAGTAGTCTGAATCTGAAGCCAGCACTGGACAATTTTCAGTATTGTTAGAAATTGCAGCTACTAGTTGGTCAGCTTCTCCGGCAGACACATGCAATTCAATTTTCATTGGAAATTCAATTTTTATTTCTTGGATAATTAGTAGAAATGTCGGTAATGCAAGAGTTGGTGTAGCATTGGGACTGTCTTCTATCTTACCATACCTTTGAATGTCCTCTAACTTTGAATTCAAACCTTTTCTTCGTTTGCATGATTCGTCAATCTTTCTAGAGTCTCTCAAACCATCCAGGACTACAATGAGTCGAACACGTTCTCGTATCTTTTTAAAAAATAATTGGACAACCTCGGCAAACTCCTTGTACTCGCCTCCTTTAGTCCAGTCTAACTCTCTCTCGTAAAGTTTACAGCAAATGTTGTTTCCATCAATAACTAAAGCTTTAAAATCCTTAAGAAAAGCTTTTTTAAATTTAAAGTTGTCTTCAAGAAAACTAGTTAGACCTCTTATGCCCATCCTGGAACCGAGTGATAGATCAGGATATATCCAGCAACACTTCCAGTGACCCTTTGCTTCACATTCATAGACCTAGCAAGACTGGCTAGAATAACAATAAACAGAATTCATAATGTCATCAGTGAAGCATGCACTCAGTTTACAATACTGCTACTTGTTCTGTAAACTGAGTCTGTGATAATATGGTGGAGTTGTGAATTAGTTTATAGTTATAGCCAAAAAGCAACAACAAAACACTGTCCAGTCCAGTAAGTAGCTGCTTCCAGCATCCCAGTTTCTTATTCAACAAGACAAAAAGGTAACCTTTATAGCAGCTGCATTTTCCTAATACTACTTTGTACTAACTAGCTTAGACCACATCAACTATGATACATTACATGCTCCAGTGTGTATCATGGAACAGACAAAACTTACAAAAGCTATTCAAATACATTCTAGCATAAGAGCTTGTTTGTTTTCTTTTTGTTTTATGGGTTGTACAAGTATAGGTTTATTTTCACCTCTTATAAAGTTCTCAAGTTACTTGCAGCCCACTATTATTGAAGGCTCAGACAATACAATATACTATAGTAGATCATTCTATAATTACTAGGTATTAACTTGACTACATTAACTTACAAAAGTTGGCTCCACAGATACAAAGGTCAAAAATGATTCTTCATAGGCTTCAGTTTTGATTTTTCTTTCTGAGCAATCTTGGAATGGCATAGAAACCTGTAGATATACACTTTTACTCCTCAGTTTTCCATCCACCAATTGAAGAATTTCTTTGAGAAAAAGCAGCTGGACTGGGTACAAAAAGCAGCTGGGCTGTGTCATCAGTGTTGTTGTTATTGCTTTGTTTTTGTTTATTGAGGGGGAAAACATTAAATCTGCCCAATAATTAGAACTTCTAAAATAATAATGACAATATTATATAATGGATAATATACCTAAAGAGTTTTATAATAATTTTAGGTATATTATTCAAGGAAATTAAGGGGCATACAAATTTAGATAAAATAACAACATCAAACTAATTAGCAATTTTAATTGTTGGCACTCATAATAACCATTTCACAATGACAAAAGGTGTATGTATGTATGTATGTATATATATGTATGTGTGTAGATATATATATATATGCATGCATGAAGGTATGTATGTGTATATAGCTATATGCAATAGTCATGAGAGACAGTTTTATCAAATTTACCCACCTCTGACAACTTTTTTTTATATCAAAATCAAATCCATTAAAATACATAATGAATAATATACTTTGGAAATTCATACTTCACAAAAGTATACCAAACACACTCCAACGGTACGTAATTCATACTTGCCAATGATCATACCTGTGTTGAAATTAATGACTATCATACGGGGAAAAAAGAAGATGATATTCGCAATACGTTTTATTGCTGTGTACGCTTGGCCTGACTTGTGCCATATAGTTCATTCTTTTTTCTAAGACACATTTACCTGTCATTCAAACTTATGGTGTAGGCTGTGTTATGCCACTACTAACTTCTGAATCTCAAAGTTTTTGTAGCAAACTTTATGTTTCATTGCCATGGCTTTTTATGTAGGAAAGGGTCACAATCCAAACATGGATGCCATAAATTACTCCAGGGCAGTAAATGAGATTTGGTTGTGACAGACTTCACATGCAAGAGAATGTTTTTAACAAACCTTCCGGAATACATAACCACATTGATGTCCTGTCTGAAGATTCTTCCAGTAAGCTCACTAGCTCAACCAAACACAGACTTACTTTTGTCACTGTTTTCTTGTTCTCTTTCTTTGATGTCTTCCAATGTTCTTGTCCTTCATTCATCTCCTCAAGTTCATCGTGATGATTATTGCTTTCTTGATGAATATCCACATTCTTTATTTCATAACAGCTGCATCTTCATTTTGTTGGGGATAATGACTGTTGCATGCAAAGCAAGTGGAATTTAGCACATCTCTGAGAAGTCATCAGTAAGTATAAGAAGAGGTTGGGTTCAGTCTGGCAGTGAGGTGTTTGTCTTTTTAGTCCACTACATTTATCTATTATTTATGTTTACCACCATATCAATAATGACTGATAAAAATTTGGTTTTTCTTGGTTATCATTACCTAACTAACTAGTCTACAAATAGCTAGCTGGCTACTTGGAGTTTTTTTACTGGTCTCCCCAACGGAAAAATGATTCAATTTGTCCTCTTTATATAGATAGACATCTTTATAAAAGCAACTTGAACATGCTATGGATTAGCATTAGAGATAGCCATGTTGCTGCCTACACAAAATAACTATCTATATATAATTCATTGAATTATATTGACAAAATAAATTTTGTTCCAATGGTAATAAAATGTAAAAGAAAACTAACAACATGACACTGAAATACTCATTTGTAAGATTATAATATAATCAGCATGTCACAAAAACAAGATGTAAGTAAGTGGTGAATACATTATTAATAGTGCGTCTGTGTTCTCTACTTGTTTATGTTCAGTCTGTTATTTCTGGAAGTGATGAAAATGGATTTCTGCATGCATCCTCACCAGAAATAGCAGCTGCTACAGGAACTGGTGCTTGATGCTTTTTCCCCATTTTTTTCTTCACAGATGTTATAATATCAAACATCTTCATTTGAATGTCAGAAAACTTAGAATTCATGTCATCAGAGCCCATGGATGCATAGTAAAGAATGCTGATGCCAGAAAATAACCTTGCAGGGTTAGTAGCCTCGAGTGGAGAACGTAGCATATAGTTTAAGGCGAGAGCATCACTGTACACACTCTGCCACTGACTGAAAGCATGCACATTCTCCCAGCTAAACTGGTCAGGGATAGGTATGTGAGATGCACCTGTGTTAAAAAAGCAGAAAAGCAATGCTTTCAGTAATTGGGTGTCAGCAAAGCTAGAAGTGTGATACCAATAAAATGCTGTGGCTACTGGCAATTTTAATTCTGGTGGTAATTGCTTAAACTCTGACCAATGCTTGTCAGACATTATTGCATTTTAAAATTGCTAACATCGCCCCTTCTCTTTCACACAATGATAGTGTATCGATATCACTCATTATAAGAGGCTGCGGTTTAAGGACTTTGCATTTTATCGTGGTGCCAATTAAATTTGAAGAGCCATCTCCTCGGTTAATTTCGTTCACTGTTTGAATGCCTAAAATCCCATACAGAAACTGTCGTATATACTGACTGCAATTCCAGACACTTTCCCGGCTCATTTTCTCAACGGCACTGCTCAATACATTAACTTTTGTTGTTGTCATTCGAATCAGGCAAAAATGAGTATCAACACTGCTGTTGGTAATACGGACAGGAAAATCGCATGTTGTGACATAATCCTGAAGGAGTTCTTCTGGCAATTTCTCAACGCAATACTGGCTTTTGACATTTTCATACTTACTGCGCAAATCTTCATGCTTGGAGAGGTAATTCTCACATGATTTGTACTTCTGCAATTCAGCTATGGTTTGAGCGTGATCCTGGTATCCTGATGAAGCACTAGGTATAAAGTCATTGCCATGTTTTGCTGGAATCATTAATCGCATCATTGGGTCACGGAGGGAAAAATGGGTCATGAAGTCATCCTTGTGATACAAGGAGCATCCTTTGACAGCGTCAAATTTGTCAAAAGGAATGTAGCCATTTTTAAGCTCGTACATGAAGTAGTCTGAATCTGAAGCCAGCACTGGACATTTTGCAGTATTGTTAGAAATTGCAGCTACTAGTTGGTCAGCTTCTCCGGCAGACACATGCAATTCAATTTTCATTTGTAATTCAATATTCATTTCTTGGATAATTAGTAGAAATGTCGGTAATGCAAGAGTTGGTGTAGCATTGGGACTGTCTTCTATCTTACCATACCTTTGAATGGCCTCAAACTTTGAATTCATATCTTTTCTTCGTTTGCATGATTCCTCAATCTTTCTAGAGTCTCTCAAGCCATCCAGGACTACTATGGGATGAACATCATTGCTAACTATTCCCTCAAAAAATGCACTTACAGCCACTGAAAAGTCTTCATATTCGCCTCCTCTTTCCCAATCTGTCTCATCTCTTTCATACAGTTTACAGCATATGTTGTTCCCATCTATAACCACAGCATCAAAATCTGTCAGCAAAACCTTTCGGAAGGTGAATTTTTTTTCAAGAAATTGAGACAGACCCTTTATTCCCATTCTTGAACTTAAACTGCTATCCACAATATATACAGAGAAAATGTAGCTACCGTGCTAGCAGATTCTGTGGGATTTATTTGTGCAATTTGTAGATATTCATAGACATCACATGATATGGGGGATACACACAGATTGAGTATGTTGATATTCATTATCATGTAAACAAGTATTCATACAGGATGGAACTTGTACTTAGTAGACCTCTACTACTATACTTATCTATGATTATGTTAAACTTGAGACTATTTTTGAACTAATGATTATTACTCAGTCTTACTATTCTTAAGATTAGGAGTAGTGAATAGCTTATACTTAGAAAACATTTTAATAGATGGCTAATGATCCCATTTTAATAGTATTGTTACAAGATACTAGAGATTTTGTTGAAATGATGGGTAAAAAATACATTTTTAATATTATAACTACTAGCAACAGCAAAACTGGATACAAAAAAAAACTGTATATAAACACATTTATAAGAAAAAATGTTGACTATAAAATAAATGAAATTATCCTTTGGTTTAATCGTTCCAATAAAACTATTTTTAGTCCCAAATTTAGATTTGTCAGCATAATCTGGTGCTGGTGGTTATTTAGCTGGTTTAGTCTTTGCATATGTTATAATTTCAAACATTTTCTTTTGATCTGGATACCTGAGATCAGAATTCCAGGAGGCGTAATAAAGAACATTCTCACCAGAATATAGCATTGCAGGATTTGTTGCATGAAATGGAGAACGTAGCATGTAATTCAGAGCCAGAGCATCACTGTACACACTCTGCCATTCACTGAAGGCATGCACAGTCTCCAGGTTAAGCTGCACCCTGGGAGGAGACCTGTGGCAAGATTTATCTTCTGTGAAGTAAAAAAGTAAAGCTTTCACTTTTTCTTTGCAGGAATAATGAGAGGAGTTATACCAATAAAATGTCGCTGCCACTGGTAATATTAGCTCAGGTCGTAATTGCAGCAAATCTGACCATAATGACTCGGGAAGTTTCTTACACTTTAAAACGGTAAGCACTGTTGTGGAAGCTATGAGGAGCTGTCACCAATTTGTGGTAGAAGGGGTCAGGAAACAACCAGGGAAGTAGGCTGCCACCAGAGTGTTGAATGCTAGCTGTATCCACAAGCTTTTCAAGGCTTCCCAATAATCCCTCACACAGAGGTTTCAAGTCTGGTTTTAGAATTAGTAGAATAAAACTTCAACATGCATATGATACAACACTGAACAGCATATGGCACAGCCAAGCAAATATATACAGCCTGACTGCACATGCTCAGAGGATGACATGGCATAAAACTAAAAATAGAATGTCTAAAGATAGTACAGTAAATAGTGTTAATTAGCTAGTGCATGGGAATACAAGTCACTGTTTTGAAGTGTGGTGATTCTACCACACCTCCCCTTCCTTCAGAGATGCTTCTTCTAGCTTCTTGAGAGAGACAACTTCATCTGGTGAAGAATTCCATGATTGCCTTGAGAGGGCATCAGCAACGGGATTTGCTTCTCCACTGATGTGTAATAAATCAAAATGATATTCTGATAACTTGATTTTCCATCTCAGGAGCCGTGATGATGGAGGTTGACCATCCAAAATACTGACAAGTGGTTTATGATCGGTAAATGCTTTGAAGTATTTGCCAGAAAGATAGTAGTGAAAATGTTGTACGGTTGCAAGTAAGGCCAATGCTTCCAAATCCAAAATTGCATAGTTCTTTTCTCTTGGCAATAATTGCCTGGAGTAAAATCCACAGGGAATCCATGACGAATTTCGATAGACACACAGAGCTCCTCCCACTCCATTGAGAGAGGCATCAGCAAACACACTTAATGAGTCTGAATTGACAGGGATGATTAATGAAGAGTGATTCTTGATAGCAGTAATAATAAAGTTGAATGCACTGACATAATCATTGGTGGGGTGAACAACAAATGGCTTTTCCTTTGGCATGTGAGAATTGAGAATGGTGGTATAGTTTGCAAGTGATGGTATAAATTTTGAGTAAAATGCGATTAAACCAAGAAATGATTTGAGAGCAGATTTTGATTCTGGAATTTTAAATGAGGTGATATATGAAACTCTAGCTGCAGGGATGGTAAGATTGCCTTGCCCAACATGAAAACCCAGAAAATCAAAAGATCTGAAACACCATGAGCATTTGCTGCTTTTGACAGTTAATCCAGAAATAGCTAACCTGCTGAGCACAGAAGTAATGTGAGTTAAATGATCTTCAAAACAAGTGGAAAAGATAACAATATCATCAATGTAAGGTAAGCAATGTTTTTCAAGTCCTCTCAATACTTGCTGCATGAGCAGCTGGAAAGTTCCAGGAGCATTTGTAAGCCCAAATGGCATTACACAGTATTGAAACTTGCCTTGTAGGCATGTGAAGGCAGTATACTGTCTAGATTCAGGGGACATGGGGACTTGGTGAAACCCTTTTAACAAATCAAGCTTTGAAAGAAATGATGCGTTTCCAAGCTGAGACAGGATTTCTTCAATGGATGGCATTGAAAATGGTTCTTTGACAGTGATGGAGTTTAATTTTCGGTAATCTATAACTATTCTAATGCCACCATCTTTCTTAGACACTGGCATTGGTGAGCTGCTGTACTTAGAGGTTGATGGCTCAATTATGCCTAATGAGAGGAGATTCTCAATTTCCTCCCTAAAAGCTGTTTGATGGGCAAGTGGGATTGAGTAGGGTGGTGACCAAACTGGAATAGTGGCTGTCAAGGTGATAGAATGAGTGGCTAACATTGTTGCACCAGGAATATCAGAAAAGACAGAAGGAAAACTATTGAGAACATGATCAAGTTGCTGTTGCTGAGATGAGGAAAGTGGCATTGGTTGTGGGGTGTTATTCGAAAGATTGAAATCATCAACATCTTCATTAGGTATGATGATAGATCTGTTAACTGAAGTTGATTTCTTCAATTGGCTGAGATGCACAACTTTTGGTTTTGATTTTGAACCGTGTGGCTTGATGCTACAATTGACAGGGGGGATGAGGTCACAAATGACAAAAGGTCCATCCCAAGATGCTTCCAAGCATCTGTTGATGCCAGGAGCCCTTTTAAAAACAATGTCACCTTGCTTGAGTGATGATGCTAATTGAGATTCTTTAGTGAGTCTGTTGATTGAGTGTTTTGATGACAAAGCTTTCTTGACATGATGAAGTTGACATGATAACATGTTATCTAAATCAGCAATGAATTGAGGTAAATTGATGCTGGTTGGTGATGGAGTAGACCAAATTGATTTTAAGGATGATAGAATGTAAGGAGTTGGTTTTATGAACAACAATTCTTGTGGAGTGAAACCATGCCTTGAATGAGGAGTGTTTCTGGTGAAGTACAAAACTAAATCTAAAACTATAGGCCAGTCATGTTTGGCTGTTATGCATTTCGAAATCATGGCTTTCAAGGTGCTGTGAAAACGTTCTAAGCGGCCATTTGACTGTGGGTGGTATGGAGATGTTTTAATTCTAGCAATACCAAAACGCTTGTACACATGATTGAGAGTTGAGGATAGGAAATTTGCACCCTGGTCTGAAAGAATTTGTATTGGAGCACCAAGAATAGAGATAATGGAAAGTATTGCTTTTGCAGTTTCTTCTGCTGTATAGTTTCTGATGGCGACGGCAAAAGGATAACCAGTGGCTAGTTCCATAGCTGTAAGAATGAATCTTAGTTTCTGCTTTGAGGTTGGTAAAGGTCCTACTATGTCAATTGCCAATTTCTCACCTCTGTGGGAAATAACTTCGGGCTCCAGTAATGGCACTTTCAACGCACCAGATTTAGTATGCCTCAAACACTTGTCACAACTTTGGACATGCTTTTTGATGTCATTCGCAAGACCTGGCCATGTAAAATGTTTATTAAGCAGTGACCTGGTGGTATTTACACCACCGTGACCCAAACCCTCATGAGCTGCTACTAAGACTTTGTGTCGTAGTTGCTGAGGAACCACCAAAGCATGTGAAATGGTGTTTAATGTTGAGGTCATGCACATCAGAATGCCATTCATGATGAAAAAATGCTTTTCTCCTTTTCTAGCATGTTCCCAAAGGGGCTGTAATGATTGATCAGAAAGTTGAAGCCGCTTAAATTGATCTTTAGTTATGCCATCAAAGGATAATGTCGGGAGTGACACAGGAATGAGCAATGATTGATCAGAATTACCAGTGAGAGTGAATTCAGAATCGGTGATGATTTCAGGTGAAACAGATGCTACTGGCTCAGTTTCATGTGAATCAGTAGTGTCAGGAATGAAATCAGAAATGCTGTCAAATGACAAAGGATTGCCACCTTCAGAAGCATGCAATGCCTCTGCAACATGCGTTGCCAAATTATCTTGAGACTGCATCGCTCTGGTGACAGTAAGTACTGGTTGTGGCTCAGTTTTGACTGATTGCAACAGTGCCAAAATATTTTCCTTTCCAAAATCTGTACCAAGTAAAACAGTATTCATAGGCAGTTTGGGTTCTACAGCAAGTCTGCAAACACCAGACATGGTAGGCAGTTCCACTGTCATTTCATAAACAGGGACTGAATGTGGAATTTGTGAGATTCCATGAATTGAAATATGAGAGACAGGTGATAGAGTTTCAGTGACAAAATCAGCAGATACAAGGGAGCACTTTGCACCAGAATCAATTATGATGGGTGTGACAATGCCATTTACAACTCCATGAATAACTATGTCTTCGTCAATGAAACAATTGAGAGGTGTTGATGATACTTCAGTGAATGATGCAGAATTGGAACCAGATAATTGAACTCTTCTAGTTGGCCTGCTGGTTCTGGGGACAGGTGTTGGTCTGTTTGGTTGTGGTTGTTGTGACTCAAAATGAGAATTAGGAGTTGAATAGGAAGTGGGAACAGGTTGAGATTGGAATGTAACAGAAATGGATGATGGACATCTGTTAGCATAATGTCCTGTTTGATGACACTTATAACAGGTAACAGTGGAAATATCTCTTCTTGGGACAGGGTTTGGTGGTGGGGAATGACGGTTGGAATGAGTATGGTGATGTTGGAATGAGGATTGGTGGGAATGGAAATGAGGTTCGGAATGATGGTTGTGGCTGGAATAAGAATTTGAGAAGTTGTTGGAACGTGGATTGGAAAATTTGTAATGAACAGGACCAGCATGTTGATAATGACTGCCAAATTTGGGTTTATGTGATTGTTCAGAATAAGCAAGCAAAGTACTGCAATCTTGGATGAATGATTGGTTATCAGTGTATTCTCTATTCAGAACAGTATCTCTGGCATCACCTGGCATGCCTGCCAAAACACCAAGTGTGGAAAATATTTGAGCAAGAGCATCAATGTCTCCTTCAGGGAATTTGGACAAAAAAGGTAAGTTTCCCAGTAAAACACCAAACTTATACCTCCAGTTATTGAACCACTGAAGCAATGACTTGGAGCCATTCTGTCTGTATTTCAATGGAAGTGAATTCAAGCAATCAGTGTAGGAATAGCCTCCCGTGTTAAGCAAAATTGACCTCATGGTGGAAAATGAAGTGTCTTTAGTGACATTATTGTAGTATGCTTCACTGAATTCTCCAGACAACAAACTAGACAAATAATGTAACCACTCAGAATCAGGGATTGAATAATGCCTCATGTTGTACTCAAAGCGGTGAAGGAAAACAAACACATCCTCACCTTGTTTCATGTCACCAATTGCCTTCAAAATGCTTTTATCAATTCTTCTTCCTGCTTGAGGAGTGTACAGTGGCTGAGGCTGTTGTTGAATTTGTTTCCCAGAAAACATTTGTGAGAGGAACAGCAGTGATGGATCAATGTTCATGGATTTAGCCTTTTCCGAAAGTTCCTTGAGTTTGTCAGTAGACATTGCTGGTTTTGCCTCAGGTGGGGTATCTGGTAATGGCTGAACAACGTCTTCCTGGTTAGGACAAGCCAATGAACCTGCACTTTCAAGAAAGGAAGCACCATTATTGTAAGATGACAAAGGAGCAAGAAATGATGGTGATTTGAGGGAAACATGTTCAGAAATAGTGTTCTCATCTTCTTCATAATGAAATGGGAGTTTTGCTACTGGGCGCAAACGTGATTTGGCTTTGGGATTACCATTCATGGTGAAATGAAATGAAATGAAACTGAAACAAATGAAGTGAAACTGAAAGAAAAATGTGGCGGAAACCCTCTACACCTAAACTAAACAGGAAATGCCTGTCAATGAAGCAGTAACCGAGTTACAGATTGGGCTTGACTCAACAAAAATAGCAAAATGCTGACAAAGAAAAACAAAAGAGGAAAAATGACCAAATTAAAAAGGACACAAGCCTTGCAATGATAACAAATGGCTTTAAAAGGAAAAAAAAACAAAAAAACAAAAAAAACTGACAAACAGTCAAACAGAGTAACTTGCAAAGCTGAAGCTACGGTTGCTGTCGATGGAGTGAGTTGTTTCCAAGCCCAGTGCTGAAAAGAACTGGACCACCGCTGGACACCAGGTGTTGTGGAAGCTATGAGGAGCTGTCACCAATTTGTGGTAGAAGGGGTCAGGAAACAACCAGGGAAGTAGGCTGCCACCAGAGTGTTGAATGCTAGCTGTATCCACAAGCTTTTCAAGGCTTCCCAATAATCCCTCACACAGAGGTTTCAAGTCTGGTTTTAGAATTAGTAGAATAAAACTTCAACATGCATATGATACAACACTGAACAGCATATGGCACAGCCAAGCAAATATATACAGCCTGACTGCACATGCTCAGAGGATGACATGGCATAAAACTAAAAATAGAATGTCTAAAGATAGTACAGTAAATAGTGTTAATTAGCTAGTGCATGGGAATACAAGTCACTGTTTTGAAGTGTGGTGATTCTACCACAAGCACTATTCCCTTTCTGTCCTCTTCTGATAGCATTGATGCAATTTCCATAGGTGTTATATCATTAAGAAGTTTAATTTTTACATGATAACTCACCAATTTTGAATAGCCATCCTCTCGAATCATTTCCTCCACCACTTCTGGTATACCTAAAAAACCATATAGAAATTGTCGTATGTATCGACTGCATTTCCAAACACTTTCCAGGCTAATTTTTTCAACAGCAGAGCTCATTAAGTTAACATAATTTGTGCCACTCTCATTTTTTCTCGTTGCAATACGAATCAGACAGAATTGAGTATCAATAATGCTTGAACAAGGAAAACATTTCTTCTCTCTTTCGTGCTCTTGCATGATGTCAGTAGACATTGCTTCAATGCAGTACTGGCGTTTGACGGCTTCATAATTGTTCCGAAGGTGTTCACGACTTGATAAATATTCCTCACAGGATTGATATGCCTGCAACTCTTTTATGCACTGACAAATGCTCTGATCATCTGATTTTTTACCTGATAAAAAATCGTTGCCAAATTTTGCAGGTATCACTAATCGCAACATCGAATCTCGAAGTTTAAAGAAATTTTTAAATTCTTCAATGAGATACAATGAACAGCTAGACGGGTGTTCATCATTGAAGTGCAATTTGTCAAAAGGAATGTAGCCATTTTGGAGCTCGTACATGAAGTAGTCTGAATCTGAGGCCAGCACTGGACATTCTGGAGTGCTGTTTGATATTGCAGCTACCAGTTGGTCACCTTCTCCAGCAGATACATGCAATTCAATGCCCATCTCTTGGACAATTAATAGAAATGTCGGTAATGCAAGAGTTGGTACACTTCTTAGACTACTTATTTTTCCACCTTTCTCTATACCATTCAGCTTTGAATTCCACTGTTTTCTTCGTTCACAAGACTTTTTAATTTTATTGGGGTCTCTTAGTCCATCCAGAACTACAACGGGTCGAATTTTTTCTTTGCATATTTTATCAAAAAAAGATTTTACAATTATCGCAAATCTCTGGTATTCACCCCCTTTAGTCCAATCTTTGACTTCTTTCTCATAAAGTTTACAGCAAATGTTGTTTCCATCTATGACTAAACTTTTAAAATCTTTTAGCAAAACATACCGAAATCGAAACTTATCATCAAGGAACTGAGTAAGACCGGTGATTCCCATCCTTGAACTGAGATATATCCAAGAATCCAAATCAGGATATGTGACAAACTCTTAGAATTGTCCTTTCACTCGTATTCATATACCTCACATGATTGCACGCAGAAATACTCCCACAGCTCACCCATATATAGCAGCTAGCCAATGATTTTAGCTACTAAACGTATTCATTTTTGTCTTGAAATGCAGCATTGCTGGATAATATTTTAGAAATATAATATTTGTCAATTGACAGTATTTCTGCAGGTCTGGTTGTGGTTGTTTATTGGCTATGGTATTTTGTTGAGATCATAACATTTAAGTTGTATATCACTTGTAAGAACTTGGGCTGTAGCTAAAAATCTCTATTCATCATCCTACAAAGAAACATTAAGGAAGTGTGCTTAAATAGTGCAAGGATGTGTACATAGAAAATTGGTTCTCTGTACCTAAATTTGTAGGCTATACTGCAGAAGTCAATTGAAACACAGATATTGTAAATAGAAACTGAAAAAACTCATGACTGATTTTTGTGCATTAATTTCCATAATAAAAAGCATTGAAAATGGACTTTCAACAAAAATAAAGTAGCTATGAAAGATGGTGCTATTGTATTCTTATTATTGTGGGAATGCCCACCTCACAAACCTGTCAGCAGACATGAGAACTTACAGCAAGAACCAAAGACGTGTTAATTGTTTTTACATGTACTTAATTAGCTATGTATAGAACTGCTACATGCATTACTATTTCAATGTATCATTCATACTACCAGAGTGTGGCTTGCTATAATATACCACTTGCTGGTTTCATTCTGGTTGGAAACTTGCTTTCTGTAGTGTGTGAGTGTTGTGCTGTGAGAGTCTAAATCTTTAATCCTCTAAATACTTGACTTGGGTCATATTAACCTGGGGAGCGGAGCCAACCCTCATAAGCCAATAGCCTGCTATCTACTGTGGTGATTGCATCTCCCTGATGGCATGGCAGCGACTAACCTACCCCACAATTATGATAATTATTATTATTACTACGAGATGTCACAATTGCAATTATCTTTAAACTAAGGTGACAAGAGATCAGATTTGAGTCAGTGGCTTGGAAATGAGAACACATTTTGAATTAAGGCCAATTAAAGCATTGGCAACTTATATATGCACACAGTTTTTCACAATTCAGGAGATTCCCCCTTCTAATATTAATCAGTACACTTTGGTGAACCACATTCAAAATTTGGTGCTTTTATTGGCCCGGTAACGGTAATTTCACTAAGCCACCTGACTATTTTCAGGAAAAATACATAGCATGCTTATAGACTAGCTTTATGAAATCTGAAGTAAGATACCTGTTATTGTGAATTGTCAATTCTGCTGGCAATTGGTCATATTTGAATTATTCCTTGTACACACACTCATGTAATAAAACTGTGAAGTAAAAATAAGCTCGCTAATTACTTCCATTGCACATAGAATTAGTGAAGTTAGGCTTGTGTTGTTAGTTACTTATGTACAACTCCTTAGTTTTGGGGTGTTTTACTTTTGATAACTAAAACTAAGTTGTTTGGAATAACTACTAAAACTAAATATTTTAGAAGACAGAAAATTTGATTAAAACTAAACTACCAATAGAAAGGATGGCAAAAATTAAAAGTAAGCCATTTTTATTGTAATCAAATAACCTTGAATCAAGCAATTATTGAGTGAAGATATAAGAGTAAACTTTTTCTAAACTATAGCTAATAGTACTTCATTTATAATAATATACCCAATATTTCATAGAAATAATATGCTATTTTGGATGATTGCATTATTTGAAACATTTCCTGGGTTTGTGTTCACAGAACATTATTACTTTCTATTCATAGATTGTCAAGATACAAAAGACAAGGCAAAGATTGACAGTACAAGCCACATACACAAATGACAAATTGCATAATTCATGTAATCCTATAGTAAGGGTAATTGTCTATATTAGTGTCTGAAATGCAATATCGTCACAATACTAACTAAATGTTTTATTGGATATTGAAGAAATACGAAAAATGAATGAAATCTTCTTAAATAAACTAGATCTATTCAAGACTTTCTTAGTATAATGGATAACTAACTTAACAATGTCTGGAATCTCTAAACCAAAACAACATGCACTGGTTAGGATAGGACATCCTGGAGGATGCGTTTGTAAGTTGTATTTCCAAATTGACTAATACAGCTATTTCATTTTCCACAACAGTAGAGAACATACCCATTCAGTAGATTAAGAGGAGACTAAAACATGGCCAAATATACACATGGACATTCAGCCTACTTGCCTCATTCTTTGAAATACTGTGGATACATGATAAGTTTCCTGCTGATATCAGCATATATTAATTCAATTAGACAGCTGTCATTATGTTTTCCAAGTTACTATCTCCATTGCTGCCCATGAGGTGCAAGGTCAGTATTTTTTTTGGAACTTTGCAAGAGCTAATTAATTTTTGCTATTTTCAAGTAACTTTATAGAAACCAGTGAACAATGAATCAGGCATTCATCAACTTCTGGAAGTTTAATTTGATATTCATTATAAGTTACTGAAGTGGAGCTAAAAATTTTCATACATAAAAAGACACTAATTATCTATGTATCAACTATGTACAAAGAGGAATGTTAAGATTTTCTGGTTCAAACTCCAGTCCCTTTGCTGAATCTATGGATACATTTTTTTCTTCTTCAAAGGGCACAATTTCTTCTGGAGGGTGATGAACTTCTGCTTCAACTTCAAAGGACCTGCCTAAATTGTAGTTTCCTTCTCTGGGACTATCATAATCTAAAGAAGAGCTGGAGGTATCTTCATGACTTGATGGACTATTTTCCTGCATTTCCACTGCAACAGTAGGGATAGTTGTTTGTGAAGTGCTCCCGCTAGATTCGCTAAAAACATATGACCTCCTAGCATTACGTAAACGCCGGTAGTTGACAACTTTGCATAAGATAATGAGGGTGACGACGAACACAACGCACCCAACGGGGGTCAAAAGTAAAGGCAGTATACTACCTGTAGATCTGTGCGACTTGGAAATAACATTGTGCCCTTCCAAAGTAAAATTAGTCGTTGTTAGTCCAGCCATTTTTGTGACTATATTTATGTTCCCTTGGAGCGCGAGAATTCTAATGAGCGTGCGCAAAGAGACTCGGGGGGAAAAAAAAACGCTGAGAGAAATTTAAATGGTCGCTACAAAACACACATAGCGGGAATGGGACCGGATCTAGTGAAAAAGTGTAGGCATGGAGCGTAAATAATAAATGGCCACTTCAAAAAGCAAGTACAAACAGAAGAATTCTGGGTCGGAAACCGTTAAAAACACCACAAGAAAGATTTTGAAGTATTCTAGAAAAGGCGAAGTGGAAAAGCTAACACGAGCTCTAGAGAAGCACAAAGACTTGATAAATTGCACGGACGACCACAAACAAACTCCATTATATCACGCTGCCTACAATGGACGTGTAAAATGCTTAAAAGAACTACTGAAGAGGGGTGCTAATCCTAACCAGTAAGTTGATTTGTTTGTTAAAATTTATAACGCACATAATACATAGCTAATTACTCAACAAAAGTTACATTTTATTGCAAACAAATGCAGGCCTAACATTAGTGGTCTCACACCTTGCCACGCCGCTGCCATTGGTGGGAAAAGTCCTCAGTTTCCTAGCAAACTACTTGGGAACAACAACCCCTTCATAGGAGTCCATCTTATAGTCAAAGGTTTCAGAAACATTGTGTCCTACCATTTGCATGATGCCAGCAAACAAAAAAAGTGCCTTGAGTATCTCATATGCTTTGGAGGAGATTGGAAAATTCAGTCCAAGAGCAAGGAGACAATTCAAGACATAGCCACCAAGAAGCAAAAGGACTCCATTTTAGAAGTTGTGAACAAGTACAGTAAGTTGATAGATAATAGAATAATTTATGTTGAATTTTGATATTTGATTACAGACAACTTTCAAAAGGCTATAGCAGATTCAAATGATATAAGTGAGGTAAATATTAAGCATAAACAGATACAAGTGATTTACTATGATAGTATTTATTTTATAAACATAGTCACTATAGTGAGAATGTATTAAATTACTAGAGCACAGTGTCATAATGAAAACCATAGCATTTTATGCAGTCACTTCCCAATAGGGTCCATCACATTTTGTTTCAATATCTATTAAAAACTGGTACTCTTCCTTCAATTGTCAGCTACCTTTGAAAATGTAAATTGTACCACATAAGTGAGACATAATTGGAAATAGTAGTTAGTCACATCATTACCAAGGTGTGATATTAAAGAGGCATTATCATACATGAGTAAGTTAATGTTTTCACTGGTTTCCGATGCAATAAAAAATGAAATTTTAAAACTACCTCAATAATAAAAGTGTTGCCTTTTTTTCCCTTCAACATTTAATCAATGAATGTTTGAATTAGCAATATCATTAGTATGCTGGGAGTAAGAAGAATGACAGGAGGATGTAGAGTAGAGGCCAGTAGAGTAGACTGGAGTACAGCACTAAAGAGCTTTGGTCACTGATATCTATTCTAATTTCCTTGAAATTGACTACATATAGCTACACCCTAAAAATTATCATGGTTTTGCGATTAGCAAGCTTAGGTATTATTCTTGAAATCCTTTTGGCATATTGTTGATATTAATTTTGCTATATTCCTACAGCGGCTTCTAGAATTTAACACTCCCTATGGCTACTGGGTCCAATCCGACTTCTCCAAGTATGACTTATTCTCTCTGGCCTCTCTGTCTGAAATGGCAGTGCGCTCCAAGGTAAGCTTGAAGGAGATCTCCCGTGTAGACTGCTCTGAAGCCAACCCAGTTGACATCCACGTGGTAAGACTCCAACACTGATGTGTTCAAATCTTATATAATACACTTTTTTGAGTGCAAGTATTTATTAAAGAAATTTTATTTTATTTTGTATATTAATCATACACTTTACTTCATATTTCCATCTTTACGTGGTATTACACTTATCGCTATAATTGGTAAACCGTAATAGCTAGTTCAGTATTAATTAGTGTGCTATTATAATGTATCTGTTATGTACACAGTCATTATCAACTGAGGCCATTAGGACTCCAGATGGCTGCATGTGGAGCAAAGGCTACTGGACAGAGGGAATCAAGGTCTGTATAAGGAGTCTGGATGATAAGAATGAGAGAAGAAGGAATAAGTCCTTTATGTGTTTTGAATACATGCTCAGGGAAATGGAAACCTTAAAGTAAATGATAAATATGGAAACTTAATTTATTCCCTTTTTGAATCTTCATTACTCCTTAATTCTCATTTTCCTTTCTTTATAATTATTTCCCTCATTCCATTCTTCCGAAATCATTATTCCCTTTTAACCCTTCTACCTCTATTCCCCAACCTCTCTCCTACCCCCCCCCCCCCCCCCCACACACACACACACACACCCTCCCAACCACTCTTTTTATCTTCCCTCTCCTTCTCATCGTCCTACCACCATTCTTCCAGTCATTACTCTCCCCATCACTGAGCCTCCTTTTACATCCATTTATGCAACTCCTTCTCCCCCTCCCCCTGCATCTGCTATTTGTCTCTTCCATCTAGAATGATGCACCATCCTAACATAGTTCTCATGATGAGTTCATGCACTGGTCCACTGACGCAGGACATGTTCCTAATACTGGAACCACTTGATGCCTCTGGCTCCCTCCACAACATCCTCCACCACAACCAAAAGAAGTACACTACATTCGAGTCTATTTGCATCATCACAGATATTCTAGAAGGTAGGTTAAAACACAATAGCAGCAATTATGACTGTACAAAGTCTGCATCAAGTCTTCTTGCTCAGAATTCTCACAGTGACAAGTATGTGATGAGGATTGGATGATGAGTTTAATTGTAGCCGAGCACAGAATGCATAGTATTAACTAGTGGAGGTTCTGGAAAGTGAATATATTATGAATTTCTTTCTAAAATTTCTAGATATAGGGCAATGCTCAAACACGCACACATATGCACATGCACACACATACAAACATATGTGTACACAGACTGTAAACCCTTTATCTTGCCCAATTCTCTCTCAGGAGTGGTATACCTCCACCGAATTGTGGGTGTGGCACATTGCTTGCTCTCGTCTCATGCAGTCCAGTTCTCACCCAAAGGTTGTGCCAAGGTCAGAATTGATAATTACATATTATATCCCCCACTCAATGTCTCGTGTCCCTCACTCACATCATTCTCTAGCTATGCAACCTGTACTGCAGTCAGGCTCCATCCACTAAAGTATCCAGCGTCTTCAGTGCTGCCATGAAGGCCTACCTCCCTTGGATGGCCCCTGAACTCATGGTCACTAGAATAACTTCTCTGGTAAGGTTTAAAAATTTATATTGAAAATGTTATTGTTTTATTGAAAGTGCAAACTTCAATTATAATAACATCCCAAGTTTAGTTTTGGTTACTATAAGTTTCTTGCCATGATGATAAAATATAGTCATACTTTAACACAAGTGGCATGACTTTTAGTTAGATTACTTAAACCATCCAATTGCAAGTTAGCCAAAATGAATTGGAGGGTTACAGTAAATATTTACACAAATTTTGATACGAAAGGTTATGTACTCATATTCTTTCTAATGTACTATTATATTATACTAGTACTGAAATAAAATTATAGGCAAAAACATTAAAACCACATAATTAAATTTATTTTATGTGTACTATGATAGCCGAGTGACGTGTTTAGTATTGGCGTCCTCATCTGGGAGTTGTGGTCAGCCACACCTCCCTGGCCTGGACTGACTCCGCCACAACTGGGCCGGGCCATCGTGCGAGACGGTCAGAGACTCCCCATTACCAGCAAACACAACATTGTAGCTCCACTCATCAAGAACTGCTTTGCCTCTCCCGTCTCAAGACTACCAGCAGTGCAGGTACGTTATCCAGGGTAGCGAGAATTATAAACTAAAAAGGGAACTTTCGGACCAAGTTATTATTATTAATTATTATTACCATTGTTATTATTATTATTGCTGTTGTTCTTGTTATTATTATTATTATGCAAATGTTTTGATTTTATTTATTTATTTATTTTTGCATATAATTTTTCTAACTAAAATGATGGCTTATGACTGGCCTCACATTTAACTCAGTAATGTTGGTATGTGTAATAAGCACGGGTAACCGTGCTATTAGGATTAATAGCACAAGTAATGAAACTGAATTAGCACAGGTTACCCACTCACTATAGTAGGCAAGCTTTACACTATCCCTGGATTTCAGGATTAGATTCCTCTGGAACTTCGTTCTCAACCTATAGTTCCTCTAAACTTCTGCCTAATATGAAGAGAAGTTCTGTGCTAAAGAATCAGACATAGTCTCTAACTAACAACTACTTCAAACTGTAGGTTTCCAAGGCTAGCACTGCACACACACGCACTTATCCGTGCTATTTCACTTAGCTACTGAGATATTTCACTAAGTTATCATGCTATTTTACTTTCTTCGTGCTATTTCAATTGAATAGCAATTATCCCATACATTTTATGGGCAATTTATGCATCATACTATTAATACAATAATTTAGAATGACACCTCAGATACTTTGAATTTATTCTTTAAATTTTACACATTTTTAAATTCAACAATTTAGAAACACAGTTGATTTATATGTGGTTTCGACCCTAAAGTAACCCCTTGCATATTTGAAGGTCTATTCTAAATGGTAGCTTTAATTCTGTGGCAGAATGGGTTCTTATTTTACTGTTTCTTGTGTACCTGCAGCTCTTGTCTCAAATGAACTATTTGAAGATGATGCAAGGCTCCAACTAACATCTCCAAACTCATTGAACTGCAAACTGTGTAGTTTTATAATGTCAATGAATTTTTTGTCAATGTCAAATAATACTGTCCTCCAGTAATGTAGCTAGGCATGTGACTTGACATAACTTGACATATCCTACAATATGCTGCATTTCCAAAAACTCATTGAGTGACACTTTACCATATAGTAAGACACTAAAATATTCTGGTAGTATGTATAATTGTACATACCACATCCAGAACCACACTTTACCATATCGTGGACAACACTAAAAACACCATTTTCAGATCACATCAGTAAGAACTACAAAATTGGAACTTTACCGTATCTCAACTATTTAATCACTTGAACTCAGTTAATTATATAAAACTACAATAGTATTAATAACTGCAACATATAAACTGTTTATAAAATACTAATAAAAAACAAAAAAACAACAACTAACTTCAAGTCATACTTTTAGTCAACTCCGCAAGGGCCCACTGCTTGTTCTCTATCTCCTCCTTAATCTCATGGTACTGCTGACTCAGCTTCAGAAACTCCTGCCCTAATGCTTCATAACTGCGGATGACTTGCTTGGTCTGAGACAAGTCCTGCATCAGTCGCTCACGCTCCTTCAACAAGTGAGACCTGCACCACAACAAATAATGGTACCAGTGGTGATGCTGAAAATGACAAATATAAGGGAGGAATGCATTGTTGAGAAGGAGAAAGGATTTGGTTGAAATGCAAATTTCTATGACACGTCCCATCAGCACATATGAAGCATGTATTGCGGCTTACCAGCCTTCCCTTCACACACACACAAAAAAAATTTTTTTCAAAAATGTAAATTTTCTTGCTGCCACTAGGCGGCCACGTGCACCTGGCAGAGCCAGGATGCCTGTGCACTAAGCAGGCAGCAAGCAAAGCTCCTGGAGCCGGGCTAGGAATTCATAGGAGAACAGGCCTTTCCTCTCAGCAAGTGGTGTGGGCACCCGAAGTCCCACCTGGACCATCACTGTTTTATGAGAAAAGGCCTTGAATTTGCACCCCAGCAAATGTCAGGTCCCCAATCAAAGCTGGGCACACACACACATACACACACGACTTGCCTGATCTCTGTCAGAGACTGGAGTCTGCCATCAGCACACATGCCCTGCAGCAACTGGCAGTGTATCATCCTACACATATACACACAATAAAGTAACAATAGTAACTGCAGAACACCACGTATGTATGACAAATAAATCATTGTTCTTGAACTACTTCTGGTTATAATACTCGGAACCCTTGTAATATAACAGTGACATCAAAATTTGACCTATTGTAAGCATAAATATTTTATACACAGCATTGCTAGCTTTCCCGTCTACCATTAAGCCTTACTAAAAATAGATATATTTACAAACACCCACATGTCAATATGGTACAACTTTCATTCTAATGTGAGCAGAACAACTTCAAACTCAGATCTATTGTTCTTTATTACCCCATATTTTACCAAGAACACACACAAATAATTGGTATCCCATATAAGCAACTTTCATATACTGTTACTAGATCCATATTGTGTTCTAATTACTGCAGCCCTATTCCATACCATCCACATTCTGTTCTAATTATTGTATTCTCATACTACACAACCACTGCAGTCTCATTCCATATCATCCAGAATCTATTATAATTATTTCATTGGATAGAAACTTTCTCACGTAAAGGGGTCTATAGGCAAATGGGTTCCTGGGTTCGATTCCCCGGCGACAACTAAGATTTTTTTCTTCACATTTTGCCTTTGCTTCTCTCTCAATACAGCTTTTATGAAGGGTCAGAACTTGATAATTATTTCATTCCCGTTCCATACCACCCACTCACTCTAGTTTCCCTATGAGGGCGTGCATTTCCGCCTGCATGTAGCTGAGAGAGGCATCACTGGACCACGCACACAGCTCCAACTTGCTCTTCTCAAGAGATGACATCATCCCTTTACACATTTCACTTAACACCTATACATAATAACGTACACACAAACAACAACAACAAATTGCATCACTAAGTTCATACCTTCAAAATACGAACCTCAGCTACAAAGTACAATCACTATCACTAAGCATGAATCCCTTGAATGCTAAGTGTCACACAGCACATAGTCACACGACACACCGTTGGTGAAATAGATGATTGCGATGTGACGATGTGCTGTTTGACATTATGCTGTGATAGTTGTCCAGCTTTGCTTTCACCTGTCCATAGGCATTCCTGGGAGGCCCAACCCACTTATATGGGTGTGTATTATAGTCATATTGTCAAATGAATTCAAAATAGCCAAAAAAAAATGTACTAGTCACAACCACTCCCTAACTCACTCCAATACCCACCATGATTCCTCTCTGTCCTAACTCACTCCAATACCCACCATGATGCCTCTGTCCTAACTCACTCCAATACCCACCATGATTCCTCTGGTCCTAACTCACTCCAATACCCACCATGATTCCTCTGTCCTAACTCACTCCAATACCCACCATGATTCCTCTGTCCTAACTGACTCCAATACCCACCATGATTCCTCTGTCCTGACTCACTCCAATACCCACCATGATTCCTCTGTCCTAACTCACTCCAATACCCACCATGATTCCTCTGTCCTAACTCACTCCAATACCCACCATGATGCCTCTGTCCTAACTCACTCCAATGCCCACCATGATTCCTCTGTCCTAACTCACTCCAATACCCCCCAATGATTCCTCTGTCCTAACTCACTCCAATACCCACCATGATTCCTCTGTCCTGACTCCACTCCATGATTCCTCTTGATACTCCTAACTCCACTCCAATACCCACCATGACTCACTCCAATTCCCACCATGTCTGTCTAACTCACTCCGATACCCACCATGATGCCTCTGTCTAACTCACTCCAATACCCCCATGATTCCTCTGTCCTAACTCACTCCATACCCACCATTATGCCTCTGTCCTAACTGACTCCCATACCCACCATGATTCCTCTGTCCTAACTCACTCAATACCCACCATGATTCTCTGTCCTAACGCACTCCAATACCCACCATGATTCCTCTGTCCTAACTCCAATACCCACCCTGACTGTCCTAACTCACCCACCATGATTCGCTCTGTCCTAACTCACTCCAATGCCCACCAGATTCCTCTGTCCTAACTCACTCCAATACCCACCATGATGCCTCTGTCCTAACTCACTCCAATACCCACCATGATTCCTCTGTCCTAACTCACTCCAATACCCACCATTCCTCTGTCCTAACTCAATACCCACCATGATTCCTCTGTCCTAACTCACTCATGATTCCTCCTAACTCACTCCATACCCACCATGATTCCTCTGTCCTAACTCACTACCCACCATGATTCCTCTGTCCTAACTCACTCCAATACCCACCATGATTCCTCTGTCCTAACTCACTCCAATACCCACCATGATTCCTCTGTCCTAACTCTGCCCACCATGATGCCTCTGTCCTAACTCACTCCAATACCCACCATGATTCCTCTGTCCTAACTCACTCCAATACCCACCATGATTCCTCTGTCCTAACTCACTCCAATACCCACCATGATGCCTCTGTCCTAACTCACTCCAACCCACCATGATGCCTCTGTCCTAACTCACTCCAATACTCCAATACCCATGATTCCTCTGTCCTAACTCACTCCAATACCCACCATGATTCCTCTGTCCTAACTCACTCCAATACCCACCATGATTCCTCTGTCCTAACTCACTCCAATACCCACCATGATTCCTCTGTCCTAACTCACTCCAATACCCACCATGATTCCTCTGTCCTAACTCACTCCAATACCCACCATGATTCCTCTGTCCTAACTCACTCCAATACCCACCATGATTCCTCTGTCCTAACTGACTCCAATACCCACCATGATGCCTCTGTCCTAACTGACTCCAATACCCACCATGATTCCTCTGTCCTAACTCACTCCAATACCCACCATGATTCCTCTGTCCTAACTCACTCCAATACCCACCATGATTCCTCTGTCCTAACTCACTCCAATACCCACCATGATTCCTCTGTCCTAACTCACTCCAATACCCACCATGATTCCTCTGTCCTAACTGACTCCAATACCCACCATGATGCTCTGTCCTAACTCACTCCAATGCCCACCATGATGCCTCTGTCCTAACTCACTCCAATACCCACCTTGATTCCTCTGTCCTAACTCACTCCAATACCCACCATGATGCCTCTGTCCTAACTCACTCCAATACCCACCATGATTCCTCTGTCCTGACTCACTCCAATACCCACCATGATTCCTCTGGTCCTAACTCACTCCAACCCACCATGATTCTCTGTCCTAACTCACTCCAATACCCACCTTGATTCCTCTGTCCTAACTCACTCCAATACCCACCATGATGCCTCTGTCCTAACTCACTCCAATACCCACCATGATTCCTCTGTCCTAACTCACTCCAATACCCACCATGATTCCTCTGGTCCTAACTCACTCCAATACCCACCATGATTCCTCTGTCCTAACTCACTCCAATACCCACCATGATGCCTCTGTCCTAACTCACTCCAATACCCACCATGATTCCTCTGTCCTAACTGACTCCAATACCCACCATGATGCCTCTGTCCTAACTGACTCCAATACCCACCATGATTCCTCTGTCCTAACTCACTCCGATACCCACCATGATTCCTCTGTCCTAACTCACTCCAATACCCACCATGATTCCTCTGTCCTAACTCACTCCAATGCCCACCATGATTCCTCTGTCCTAACTCACTCCAATACCCACCATGATGTCTCTGTCCTAACTCACTCCAATACCCACCATGATGTCTCTGTCCTAACTCACTCCAATACCCACCATGATTCCTCTGTCCTAACTCACTCCAATACCCACCATGATTCCTCTGGCTCTTGTCTCTCTGCATTTCTTCCTGCTCTCTTTCCTTTCCTTCTCAAACAGTTCCATTTCTTCTTTCTGCTGACTCAGTAAGCGAGGGAGCTGCTGCATCTTGGCCAGCAAAAGTGGGATGGGGTCAGACGACGACTGGCTCTCCTTCTTAGGAGCTTGCCACTGGACTACCCTCAGGCACTTCTCAGTAAGAGACTTCTCTAATTCCATAAGAACGTCATTAGACACCTGCGTGCAAAATGAAGCTCTGAATGACTAAGATGGAGTTGTCGCAATTACATATACTTGACACATACACACACACACACACCTCATAGTCTTGCCTACTCTGCACTACAATTAATATCTCTGTAGCAATTGCTTCCCCGCCCACCATGCTGCGTAGCTAGCCACATAATTGATCCAGCAATCTATAACACTTTAAAATCGTCTTAAAAAGACTCAGATAGTTCTAAGCAGTTATATCAATTTACAATTCTTTCTCAGCCTTCTAATATCCATTAAATGTGTTCCCACTTATAAAACAAAAATTATACACCACCTTTGTATTAAGCAAGTAGTACAGGGTTTGATCTCAAAGACAACCAATTATTCTCTTCATTGTTTAATAAGCCCTCATGCAAACACTACATCACAACACTCTCATGAACATGGCGATTCCTCGTACACACACACACACACCTTGCTGTCTTGCCCATCTTCACCAGCCGCTCTTTGAAAATGTTCTCGTTGCAAGCCCAGCAAAGTCGTCTCCGGCCCTATTTCCAAGCTGTGATGGAGCTGAGCTGCAGAACACAGAAGGTCGCCCGACCCAACCCTTCCCACGCCATCTGATGTAGAATGTGACGGTGACGATGGCTCCCCGTGAGTGCGTACAACTTTACCGAGCTCTTCAGCCAGTAATAACTGTTGTAAGTACTGCTCTTGAGATGTACAAAGCTGCATCTCCACCTGTAACATGTAAATACATGAAGCTACATTTATCTTCCTCAATAGGCTTGTACCACAGCTACAAGTATTCCGCTTTGTACAACTTCAATCGTTACAGCATTGACAACACTGAACCGTGGTATCTATTCTACGAAGGTACCAGAGTTAAACTAAAGACGTTGTTGTATACCTTTTTCTGCTCGGACCAAACACTTTTTGGCATTCCCTCCTCTAAATAAGTTCCATTAATTATATCCACCAATTTGGCGAATTCTGGGTTAGCAGCCCTCAGTTTGTCTTGTTCTTCGCTCTCCATCAAGACTCTATCTAAAAGAATAAGCTTCCAAGACTTCAAATAAACCGCCTCAAAATACAACCCTTTACCCATTACGATAATTCATCTCTGGTCGAACCGCAAAATCTCACGACTCATCTAGAGAGTTCACCGACATTAAAAAAATAAATAAAAATACCATTCTAGTCTTAAAATTAGTACACCCTATTACCTACCACTGTTTGTATTATTATGGCTACTACTACTACATTTTTATTGGTACTCTGTACCTCTATACATAAATATATTGTATAATAACATCATTCATTCTGCTTTATTTCTGTTCTCTTTTTGTCTGCTAGAGATTTTTTCTGTTTCTTTGCTTCCTGAAGTCTTTGACGTTTCTTTTTTAGTCTTCTTTCCCTCTTCTTGTCAGTAGAGGTCTTCTCAGAAACCCCCACCTCACGGCGCCTGGACTTGGCTTGCAGCTCCTCAGGAGCCAGAAGGTTGGCATCACTGGTAGCAACCGGAGTCACTTCCTCCATTTGAAGAGCTGCCACATTGGACACTATCTCAACTTCTGACTTGAGCTGGAACAAAAATCAGTGTATGACTTGACTATATTATTCAAAACTACTCTTCAAATACACACAACAATCTATTATTCTTCACTTGATTTTAAGCAAATTTCATAATAGTGCATGGAAATTAATCTCCTTTTTTCCCTTTTCCCTCACTGGTTTTGGTGTAAAGTGGAAATTGGAGAGGGCATCTAGTTTGATAAACAGCTTCTCCATCATCCCGCGTATTTCTGTGTGCCTCTCATTCTCCTTGTCTAGCTCCGCCTCCTACACACATATAGTACTCAGGTCAATTCATTACTCAATTTATAACCCATGTGAGCCACCATTACAAGGTGCGCATCCCTGACATATCACTAAACTTGTACCATGGTACGTTCAAACTGTCCATTCCCACCTCCTAGGAGGTGAACAAGTGAACTGTCCAATCAAAAATTAGTATTTATGTGTTCCCTATATAGCCTAGAGTCATGGTACAAGTCAGTTGCACTCCTCCTCTGTTTGGTCATATGGGATTTACACTATCCTTGGGCCTTCAGCCCTAGGTTGTGTAATTCTGGAACCAACCTCCACATCAACACATACATGTGTATTAATTAATACATCCTATAAAAGGAATCTGTGAGCTCACTTGTGTCTGTTTAATGTACTCCTGCTCGTACACCTCTGCTAGACTCTTCTTGCTCTTCTCCTGATCTAGAGGACGAGAGCGGGAGTAGTCAAATGGCTTCTCTACTGGTTTGGCACGACGTTCCACATCATCCCAAGCCTACACACACACACACACACACACACACACACACACACACACACCACACACCCACACACAGAGCTCACACTGTTAGCAGATACTACACAGTGACCTCTACTGTTGCATCTTTCTGTTACAGCTTTGTTCAATACCAGAACTGAAAGGGGTACACCAAATGACCTCAGTGCTTCATACAGTAAATACAGTAATTTTGGCAGAGAGGGGAGGGAGGGGGGGGGGGGGGGGGGGGGGGGGGGGGGGGGGAATGGTTAGAGCTAAATAGTTTCAAATCTGAACACATGCTGATATTTAAAAAGGATTAAAAATTTGCCTCATGAGTCACCATAACATGTGTATGAGCAGGGGAGGAAGGGGAAAGTGGGGGGATGGAGAGGGGGGATCCCAATATATCCCCCTTTCTGCCCTTCTGTGTCAAACACAGCCTGGTACTCTTCATCTTCAATAGTCTTACACATGGGAAAAGAACAAAAGACACCATTTAGGATTCACAGATCTAAGAAAACGATGCAAATTTATATTGCAGGCTAATTTAGCACATGACATACATACTCGGCCTCCATGAGATCTTATCAAATAAAGCTATAACTTCATCATTGCCTCATTTCCTAGTTCATTTCATTTATTGCTTTTAGTTATTCTCTCGTTATATTTTGTTTTCCTTCATTTTTACTATTCAATTTTTATTCGTCTCAGTCATTTACCACCAATGGCCACATCACTATCATCCACCATCTTCTACTATGCAACTTTGCATTGACAGTCCACAGATCAAAGCATCTCAAGAATAGCTCAATTAATGTGTTATGTAAAGCTACATAATACACTACGTATTTCCAAACACTCATAGTGCCCCCATATCCCAGAACACTCATTGACCACTCCCTTCTCACTTCATCTTTTATTCTCTGTTTGATGATGTCCTCGAGTGATTTTGTCACTTCCTCAGTAATGACAGGGGCTGGCCTTGTGGCAAAGTCCACTCCAAGATCTTCCTCCAACAGACTGAACCACACCCACCAAACACACACAGTACAACAATGCTGTCAATGCAATATAATCTCATAAGAATTTCAAAGAGAACATGCCAATTTTCAATCAGTTAACAACCTGGAAGAAAATAGCCACATAATGGCATGCATTGTGTGCACATATTTCAAGAAGTGCTTTAGCCCAGGACTGTATAGCCCTCTATTGCATCTTTTTCCAGTCACTCGAAAAGTAGATTAGCATATAAACATTCTCTGTTGTAAACATAAGTACATATCCTGCCTCAAGCTTATTCCTAGCGAGCCTCTAAATTAGCTTCAGAGCTGTACTTGTTATTCAGCCTCAGGCAATGCAAATTGTTTCATGATCATACTGTGACTTGTGAGAGGGGGTGGGGTTACGGAAAATAGGAAAAAACAACAACAAACAATACACAAACCAATTATTTAGTCTGTGGCACAAGGACTCTGCTATTGTGGCCAATATCCACTGGCTAGTATACCTGTTTAATGGCCTCTTTTTGGCTGTCGACTCTCCCATCATCTGCCACGCCTTCTCTGACAGATTGACCTTTTCCAGAGCACTGATTTTTCTCTGCATCTATTGAATGAATGGAGGCTAAGATAGTTGTTGTGTTTTCCTCTAGTATTAATACATCATTTCAATTACCTTCCCTTTCAATTTAAAGCAACTTACCAACAACTGCTTCTTATCGTACTTAGACAGATTCAAAATCTGATCACCCCCATCATCATCATCATCATCATCATCATTATCACCAATCATCTTCTCATCACCGACATCATCATCCTCACCATCATCATCATCTTGTTCTTCTCCATGTTCATTGTCAAACCTCAACCCCTCATCATCCCAGCCTTCCTCTGCCTCTGACTCCTCATCTTCTTCTTCTTCTTCTTTGTCATCAAACCTGACTGACTTGGTGTGCCTTCCTTCCTCCTCATTCTTTCCAATGTCCTCTAATGGGGGGTCGAAAAAATCCTCATAGCAAGCATCCTTGCTATCCACTTGTCTTCCCTCGTCATCTTCATCTTCTCCACCATCAAACGAGACATCCTTGAAATAATCCACCCCCATGTCATCTTCACTACTCCCTTCATCCTCTGACTCCGCCCCATCTTAACGAACGAAAGTACATGCAGTGAATAATCACACACTTAACATATGCACACATACATGTACACACAACATAATCTCCAAAACACCAGCAGGATGCATCAACTTGGTCCACTAGAATATTGCTTAGGGTGGTGTTGCAAGCCACTAGCCAAAGCAGAGTTATATATACAATAGAGGGGGACAGGAACACTGGGTTCCCTCCTCCACTTACGATGAGCTCCTCCCTTCTCCCATCCCCAAATGAAGCCTCCATAATCTATATAAATTCCCTTACTCACTCCTAGTCATGCTAAGATGCATTACATCATTACTTTCAGATTAGTGAGGCTCTCACTAGCAAGGGTCTACTGTAGTGTGTGCGAGCTCAATTACCTCACGATTACGTCTGTTAGTCCAAACATTTTGGGACACGCCATTTCCTAGGACATAATTTTTCAAATAATAATTTGACTGTGTGCCCATAGCAAAGCAGAATCTCCCCAATCGACCCTAACCAACGGGTACTACCCAGTCTCTCAGCGGAATTCTACAGTACAGAGCTCTTGTAGATGAAAAAATTAAATATTTTCTCACATTCACAAACAACTAGCACAGGAATTAAGGGAAGAGAGGTGCATTCGCTAACATAGACATTAAAAAGAATGGAGATCAGCTACAAGAGTATGTGGAAGCTGACTAAGATGAGTTGCAGTCGTCAGGTGAAAATCCTGACAGTAGATCAACTAGAGATGTCGGTGTTTTCATGGTAGGAGGCAATAAGGATGAAAGCATTTAGTACAGGTAAGTACACAAATTAAAAAGCCAGAATTAACAACAAGTGTAACATTTACTGTAAATAAGGTTGTTTTTCCCCAATCCGATTAATTTACTTATTCGTACACCCACTGGTCCCGTACTGTTCACATTTATGAGGGTCTACTATAGTTGACAAAATAAGTAAAAATGATGTGGCGTCAAAGATTAAAGTTGAATACATATGCATTGTGAGACAAATATTAGCTACTCTTAAAAAAAGTTATAGAAATTGAATCGGTGTAGCCGCACATCACCTTTTCTTGGTAAGGAGGTATCTTTGCACATACCAACTGTACATAAACCTAAAACTGATTCAGTCATTCTCGGCTGAAATAAATATAATAGCAACTTTTTTCTCGTTCTAACAGCAAATATTATGTAACATAATACTGGCTGTTAGAACAAGAAAATTTGCTATTATTATAAACCTAAAATTGTTTCACACACCAGCAAAAATGTTATCGCACACATCTCCAGCCTGCCCCTAATTTTCCGATGTCACAGACCATGTCAGAGTTGTTCTATCAGTGATCAGCAACCAACTCCCACCAGGTTATTATGTACGCTCAATTATATCTGTGACTAACTTGATGAAAACGCACGCGGAGTGGATAACTAATAGTTACAAATGAGGTTCATGAGGTTCATTTCTGCATTCATGTGCTGTGGTTGTTGTTTGTCAACAATAAATAACTTACTAATATTACTTTGCTTCATTGCTTCTTCCTTCTCCGCCCTCTCAAGAAATTTTTCCATTTCAGAAAGTTTGAAGAACTTGTCGTCCACTACCGACTTTCTGCCTGCAGCAATCACAGGAGCTTTCCTTCCCAGAGGTGAGCCTTCTTCAAATTCTTCTTCCTCAGCTTCCTCCACTTCACTTCCACCAGCCTCATCAGTACTTCCTTCTTCTACATGTGACACACCTTTTCCCTTGACACTTCGTTCCTTTGTTTGAGGATAAAGTCGGAGCTTTCCCTTTCTCGTTAATTCTCCAATAGAACCCGCTAATGAAGCTACCCCTTTAACTACAGGTTCATTAACCATCTCAATCTGCTCCCATACCTGGTCGCTGTCCAGCCCTTCCGTATAGAGCTCAGTCAAAGGACCTGTACCTATGGATCTGCATTCTCCCAGTTTCGCAACTGGACACAAACTTTCTCTGGCGAATGTTTGATAGAAATCGAACAGCTTTTTTAGTCCATCAAGAGTCTTCGCCTTCAATTCTTCTGAGGGTTTCACATAGCTCTCTGGCTCGCCTTCAAAGGTAAACATGTAATCTTCCATAATTATAGCCAAACAACAAACGTAAACAATTGCTAACCACGTGGGTAAAGCACAAGCTTTATTTTGCAGAGCGAAACCTAAGCAACCCTAAGTAACCCTTTACCAACCTGTTACCAACCCTGAACCGCGGTACCTGATTGGTAAAGGGTTTCGCCCAGCGAGATTTTTTTTTTCAGAACATGACAGCTACGAAAACTATATTTTCACTGGGGTAGCGGAAGTAAGTTTACTTTGGTCTGGCGAATACCACCCACCACTTGATATGGCAATATATGATTGTGTATTATGGTAAAATGATTTTTATAAAACAAAGGAGTAGTTCTATAGGTTAGTAAATCCAATAGGAAGTGCAATTAGCTATACTGATGGGATGAAACTAATAGTTAACTATGACTAAATATCTTTCTACTAAAACTAAAATAAAAATAGTGTAAATGGTCTGATAAAAATTAATGAAATAGCTGCATTGTTCAAACTTTTGAATGAATTTAGCGATTAGTGTTTTTAATTCTATATCAGAAATAGCTTCTCAGCTATGACTTGGATAAAATAGTTCTAACTAAAATAATTATAATATCAGGAAAAATGCTTGAAAATTACTAAATTTTAGTTACAACTATACACTGTAGCTCATCTAAAATTTAGAAAAAAATTCTAGCATAAAGGATTGTAAAATAATTATAATTAAAACTTAAATTCTTTCTAAAATTACATGAAACTCCACTGGCACACTATCCAGCTACCACTTCTATAGCCAGATGATAGCTAACTCAGACACATGAAGCCAAAACTAATAAATAGTTATCCTCGTAAAAACAAAATAGAGTTGTAGGAGGAGAAATGTAAATTGCAAGCCCCCATTGCACCTTGTGTACCTGGCTCTAATCGTGATTAAAATATGGAGTCAATTGAATACAAACAAGTTTATAAAAATAAAGTGATGTGTACCTAAAATAATCCTTCCTAAATTCATTTAGCTACTTCTACAAATGCTATTGCTCGGTAATCCTCAATTTTATTCATTGTGAATGCAGTGACATTCAAGTTGTTTCAATAAGGACTGATTGAAAATATAATTTGAGTCATCCAATCATATTCAGTGTGAGCAAAAGGTTAGTATTAGTGCGATATTCATATGTTAATCAATTTCAAAGTTATACTATATCGAGATAGTGAGCTCCGTGACTAACATCTACATACCTGAGCATGCACAAAGGAGAGTACACTTCAGGCACTTACACCTTCCCCGGCATCCTTTCTTACAACTGCAGTGAATGAGTATTGATTTGGTTGTTATACAGTAGTTACTTTTTGTTCTAACATAAACTAATGGACTCAACTGAAAGCTCTCATTTCCTATCTTTATATTGAGACTGTGTTCTCCAGTATTCTGAGAAGTGACAGTAACAGAGTATGTTCCATCATTGTTGTCTTCAGCTGTAAATGTAGGTCTTCCCTGCAGAGTCTAATGGTGTTAGATCTGCCACAACATTCTCTCCTCCATTCTTGTATGACTTCCCATCTATATTTTCATAGCAGACATTCAAGACTTTCTTCTCTCCTTGAATCATAACAGAGGAATATGAAGAAACAGTACTATTTTTAGCACAAGAACCTCCTGTAACTTCTCCAAAGCTTTCAATGTCGGCCATAATAGTAGTAGTAGTAAAAAATGTAGAAATGGAGTCAGTTTTGCAGAGCTTCAAAGGGAAAGAGTCAAACTGAGAATCAGTTTCCATAGCAGCTTGAGCAGAGAGACTTGTAAACTAGTCATGGATTCCTGCTGAATCTTTAAAGCAGTTTCCTTCTGCAAATTCACTTCTCTGTTTTTTGCTAGTAAAGTTTTCTCTCAAGTATTATTGCTTCGCGACGTTATTTGAATTCAGATTTGATGAGGTCATCAACGGAAGCTTTCTTTTTCTGTACCTGAGCAATCATTTTAGATAGATATTTTATTAGGTTGTCTTGCACGCCAAACTAGGTAATTGTTTTGTTGAACTTTAAAATAAGCAGTGATAAACACAGTAAAATTTATATAATTGTATTTTTTTGGTTTGTTTTTTTTTTGTATTTGTTGTATTTTTTGGTTAATCATGGTGATCATTTGTGCTCCCTATGGCAGGCCATTGCTGGGCTAAGGGTCACCACACTGCTGCTTTCCCGGGTAGTCACTGCCAAGACTACAGGAAGTAGGACTTTAAGCAAAGTGCTACAAGATGACATTGCCCGTACTTATTTCAGAAATGTAAGACTCTTAGAGTGTAGAGAACAATTAGTGCTACTTGAGAACTAACAGTGTCTATTGCCAAAATCCTGAAAATATCGGCATTAACCATAGTAACAAGTGTTTGGCAATTTCAGAAAGCAATACAATAATTTTACATCATCCCTAGCCAGTTGGCAAGGGTTTCTATATATATTTTTTGTTCACAGTTTCCCTTTGATTGTTTAAATTGATTGTTAAAAAAATTTTTTTTTATCACTGGCACTTATTAACTGTATCCTAACAAACGCCTGCCCAGGCCACCTCCCAAAATAAGTTTATTTAAAAGTTTGCATATAAGCAATTCAGTCTGCAGACAATTGCAACTTATGCTCTTTATTCACACATTAATGTCCAAATCACTTATATTCCAATTAATAATATGAATACGTTTCGAAAATCTTACTTTGTATTTTCTGTCTGTGTTGTCAACAGTTTCACTTTATAATTTAATCTACTTCTTCCTAGTCCTTGCTGTGATATTTGGCTTGTTCTTGTTATTCTTCAGGGTGGTGGGCGATATTTGGAAGTCCTTGACATTTCATATTGTTACCATGGTGACGATGAACCACTCCCAATTCTGATGGACTGTCTTGGAGTTTGTCCTTTCCTGAAGGAGCTAAGACTGGCTGGGTGGGGCTTGGCCAGAGGACACATCGACACCCTCTGCAGGTAGAGAAACATGTATATATTGTAACTCAGTTGGCTACAATTGTGCACTCATAAAATGTAATAGCAGTTTTTGAATTCTCGACATCCTCCTCAGAATTAATATGGTCTAATTCGTGCTCAATATGCTGCTGGGTGACTTAGATAGCCAGTATCCAGGAAGCTCCCACTTTATATGTCTCTATTAACCTTGTGTTTTTTTTTCTTGTGCCATCTTTATATGTACTGTAGAGTTTCCTTGATCATTATCTTATAGAATAATTGAGAGGGAAGGAGGTACACACAAATCCATAGCAGAGCAAAACACTGCATATGAAGTCATGTATTTGCCCTTTAATAGCACACTGAATAGAAGTAGCGAAATCTATCTAAAATATTTAAAATGTGTTGTTTTTGGAGGTTGAAGAGTATAAGGCCAGCTCTGCAAGGCCTGAAAGTCTGTTGTTGTCAATTTCATTGTACTCCATCACATGTGCTACTAATATGCCACTCATATGTCCATACATATATAGTAGGACTTTTTCATCTGAAAACGTTGAGACTGAGAGGTGTTCGTATAACTGAAATATTTAACTGATCATAGAAAATGTACTATAAAAACACTAATGAAAGGACGTGGTCAAGCAATTCTTAGTGTCTGCATGTGGTTCTATTACATGTTGGGTGTTCGGTTAGCTGAAGTGTTCAGATAATTGAAGTTCGGTACTAATAACTTTGACTGCACACATGTACATACCATACTTCACAATAACCGCCATTTCTTAATGAAATTAATGAGCATAATTTTGATCTTAATCAGTGAATATAAAGGGAATTGCTGAAAAGCAAATATTGTAGGTAAAATTAAAGGCATAATGTTTAGAGGTATCACTATCATTTTATTGTTATTATTATTGTTGCTGTTGTTTTTATTATTGTTGCAGCTTCATTGAGCAATCAAGCTCCCTTACTTCCTTGGATGTCAGTGGCAATGTTTCCCTTGGCAACCAAGGAGTGTTGGAACTTCTGAGTAGCTTTCAGTGCCACATAGACACTGCAGGTGTGGAGGTGGATGAAGATGTGACACTTAACCTAGTGGCTTGAGGAATGGAGTCGCCCCTTCCTGACGAGCTTATTAAACTGGTGCTTAGATTAAAGACTGACAAAGGTGGACCAAGTATAAAGTTAGACCTTTTTGGAAATTTAATTGAAAAAGAAGATATTGTTCGATTGAAACTATGACTGTATAATTGTTTTCACATACTGAGTAAATTTGATTATATATACCTGTGTTATGAAATTATCAGTACAAATACAACATGGTCTGCCACCGCCATAGATTTTAAACCTTGTCCATTATAAACACAACACAGGTACAAGTACATTTGTGTTCATTTAGACAAACTTTAAATGAATGCGGATTAATTAAAGGTGGTGTAATCCTTGTCACTGCCTTACTTCTAGTATTGCCTGAACTGGAAGTTATAAGTAGAGAAATAGAGAGCAATCGAGAGTTAGGTAAAGGGTCTGGCTACGCCAAACTAGTAGCTAGTAGAGATACAACTTCGTTAACATTTGAAATCACTAGATTACTATATGGCTGACTCCAATTGTCATTATTTTGCTTTGTTTGCTCCCCCCTCCCCCCTCACCAAGTTATTTAATTTTTCATACTATGAAATAAATTAAATCACAATCAATACAACTGTACTGGACTGTTAATGATGCAGCAAATATTGTCAATGATGTACTCGATATACTCTTTAATATTTGACTATTCTTCTGTTCTGATAGTCACACACATAAATGTAGCCATCTCTGTCACAAGTTGCTCCATAACCTCGACGTATATCTTGTAGTGTAGCCACTCGAGAATAATTGGAAGTGTTAAATATCAGTATCTTTAAGAAGTAATCAGCAACTGTTGAGAATCCATCTGCAGTGACTGCTATCCCTGTAGGATATGATAACTGACCACTACCATACTGACGTAGATACTGACCTTCATGGTTGTATACAGTTATTACATGGCTATTATAGTTAGATACATGTATATTTCCAGTAGTATCTATAGCAACACCACATGGACCATTCATGTTGCCTTGTATGTGACGTATGAATGTCCCGTCAGTTTTAAATACAGACACACGATTATTAGATCTCTCGGCCACATATAATTCTCCATCTGAACTTATATAGAGTCCTCTTGGAGTCTGAAGCTGACCATTAGCAGTTCCTCTGGATCCAATAGTAGCCACATACTTTCCCTCTGTAGTTAGTTTATATATGCAGCCATTGTCATTATGACTTATGTACAGGAAATTGTCTTGAACTGCTATACCAAATGATTGGCCGTTAAGTTGTCCCACTTCAGATGGACAAGTAATAGGGTCTAATAGAGTCCCACTGTCTTTATCTGCCACAATGATGTGAGGGCCATTGGACACTATAAACAGTTTATTTCCACTCACATTGACATCATAGGGATAGTAAGATGTGTTGATTTGACTAAAGAGGCTCAAGTTGTTATAATTCCGTTTTGTTCTAACATAAACTATAAATGGACTCGACTGAATGCTCTCATTTCCTATCTTTATATCGAGACTGTGTTCTCCAGTATTCTGAGGAGTGACAGTAACAGAGTACGTTCCATCGTTGTGGTCTTCAGCTGTAAATGTAGAGGTCTTCCCTCCAGAGTCTAATGGTGTTAGACATGCCACAACATTCTCTCCTCCATTCTTGTATGGCTTCCCATCTATATCTTTAGAGCAGACATTCAAGACTTTCTTCTTTCCTTGAATCATTACAGAGGAATACAAAGAAACAGTACCATTTCTAGCACAAGAACCTCCTGTAACTTCTCCAAAGCCTTCAATGTCTGCCATAATAGTAGTAGTAGTAAAAGATGTAGAAATGGAGTCAGTTTTGCAGAGCTTCAGAGAGAAAGAGTCAAACTGGGTTTTTATTTCAGTCAAACCAGTTTCCATGGCAGCTTGAGCAGAGAGTAATTCAACTGAACTATACATGATTAGAGCTTCCGAAATTTGTTTGCTTACTTGTTGAATGCTGACTTGTAAACGAGTCATGGATTCCTGTTGAATCTTTAAAGCAGTTTCCTTCTGGAAATTCACTTCTCTGTTTTTTGCTAGTAAAGTTTTTTCTCGAGTTTCAATGGCTTCACGAATTTTTTTGAATTCAGATTTGATGAGTTCATCAACGGAAGCTTTCTTTTTCTGTACCCGAGCAATCATATTGTCTGCTTCAGAGGCAGAAGTCTTGAGCTGATCAGCAGCTGATGTAGCTTGCGACAGTAGAGATTTGAGTTGTTGTTTTCCCTTCTCTGCCACTTGCTCTACTCTGTCATACTTGTGGTTGTTATGCTTGAGAATAATACAATCTCTGCAAACTAACTGTTTGCATGTCTCACAGTAAAACTTGAGTACCTCGTCACTGTGTAGCTGGCAACTGGCAGTCTTGTGAGGAATGCTGTCTAGCAAGGTCTTTGTATTCACTCTCTCCTTTCCGAGCTCCACAAGTTTGTGCGAGTGCGTTTCTCTGTGTCGAGTGTGGTCTTGTGTGCACTTGCTACACAGAAACTTGCAGCAGTTACAGCAGAATGTAGTAGCATTACTTTCATAGCTATCCAAGCAACGATCACAGGCAATGTCAGAGCTAGTCTCAATCTTGAGTGCATATTCAGCTACTTCCACCTCGTATTGTTTGCGAAGATCTTTAGGCAATGCAGACAAGCCACCTTCAGGAAGTTTGAAGGATTTCTTACAGGTAGGGCAACTCTTTGTTTTGCTTGTCAAGCATTTGAAACAGAAGGAGTGCAAGCAAGAAAGGAGCCGAGGATCAGTGAAGAACTTAGAGCACAGCTTGCAGGTAACTTGAGAAGAAATGGACTGGGACTTTGGATTAGAAGATGAACGAGGTTGCTTAGATCTCTTAGCAGATGCTGGATTCATCTTGGCAGACTCTAACAAAAAAAAATTATATACAAAGCAATTCAGGTTGCTACTCTACTTATTGTTTTAGTTAGAAAAAGTATCTGATTAGGAATATCTTAAACTTACCAAGTTTCAATCAATAGACGTGCAATTACTTTGATGTCGGTCTGTAAGTAACTCAACTTTGAAACTGTCTTTTAAGAGTGTGCTCTAATAAGCTATAGCTCTACTGGTGATGGTACACACCCAAGGTGGGCATGTGGTTGTTGTGGTTTTGGTTAGAATGCGTGCAGGTGTTACCTCTTGGAATTCATCTGCTCCCTAGAGCCAGGTGAGGACCAGAGTGTTCATGTGAAATATAATTATCCTATGGCTCTCCCAATAATCCCAACATTAACAATAATTTCTTTGGATAACTGTAATTTGCTTATTTTATGATGTGCTCCGAAATATTGTGAGTAGACACGTCAAAGTTAGTAGCAAAGAAGAATTATACCCTACAAATGTTACAAGGCAAGACCATAATATATGGGAAATATTTTGATGTGCAAACAGTGATATCTGGTTCTTTTTGTTCCCTGCACATTTAAATACCAGCAATTTTAATAGCTAGTTTTAAAATGTGCATGGAAAAAAATTGCTCAAATAAAAGCATTAAGTTATTTTTTAAAAACCAAAATTTTATTATAGGGTGCATTTGTGAACATGAGGGACAACTGTGGGTCGACACTCATCACGTGTTCTGCAACTACAGTGACAACTGGTCAAGATTGGAGCATGTATTACTCACAATGTTTTTTAGAACGGACCATAAAATGTAAAAATTGCAGTCGTTCAAGAATGAACAATACTAGAGTTGTACATATTCAATGCATCAGTAAAGCATGACATCCAGTACCATATGCAGATGATATGTGGTTGGTTACCCATTTAAGTTAAGTGTGACAATCATTTTGACAGCTCTTGACCCCATGCCCTCTGCCCCCACCCCAGCTTCATTAAATTTCTCATTACTTCCATTCTAAATCTGGTGTCTTGGGGGAGGGCACTAATATTCTGTACACTGTGTAGTTGGTGTCAACAGGATCATCTACCCATGCTCCAATCTCAACCAGCTGTCATTGTAGTTGCAGAACTCGTGATGAGTGTCTACCCACAGTTGTCCCTCATGTTCACAAATGCACCCTATAATTAAAGCTTGGTTTTTAAAAAGTAACTTAATACTTTTGTATGAGCAATTTTTTTTCCATGCACATTTTAAAACTAGCTATTAAAGTTGCTGGTCGCTATTTAAATGTGCAGGGAACAAAAAGAGCCAGATATCACTGTTTGCACATCAAAATATCTTCTACCCATACAGTAGGGAAACATGAATACTCAAATATCAAAGTTAGTAGCTAAGAAGAATTGTACCTCACAAAGGTTACAAGGCAATAGCAATAAAGAATATTGCTGGCATGTCTCTGATGTAAGAAAGTTGAAGTATTAATTAGTTACTGTTTTCCCTTCTCTGCCACTTGCTCTACTCTGTCATACTTGTGGTTGTTATGCTTGAGAATAATACAATCTCTGCAAACTAACTGTTTGCATGTCTCACAGTAAAACTTGAGTACCTCGTCACTGTGTAGCTGGCAACTGGCAGTCTTGTGAGGAATGCTGTCTAGCAAGGTCTTTGTACTCACTCTCTCCTTTCCGAGCTCCACAAGTTTGTGCGAGTGTTTGTCTCTGTGTCGAGTGTGGTCTTGCGTACACTTGCTACACAGAAACTTGCAGCAGTTACAGCAGAATGTAGTAGCATTACTTTCATCGCTATCCAAGCAACCATCACAGGCAATGTCAGAGCTAGTCTCAATCTTGAGTGCATATTCAGCTACTTCCACCTCGTATTGTTTGCGAAGATCTTTAGGCAATGCAGACAAGCCACCTTCAGGCAGTTTGAAGGCTTTCTTACAGGTAGGGCAACTTTTTGTTTTGCTTGTCAAGCATTTGAAACATAAGGAGTGTAAGCAAGGAAGGAGCCGAGGATCAGTGAAGAACTTAGAGCACAGCTTGCAGGTAACTTGAGAAGAAATGGACTGGGGCTTTGGATTAGAAGATGAACGAGGTTGCTTAGATCTCTTAGCAGATGCTGGATTCATCTTGGCAGACTCTAACAAAAAAAAATTATATACAAAGCAATTCAGGTTGCTACTCTACTTATTGTTTTGGTTAGAAAAAGTATCTGATTAGGAATATCTTAAACTTACCAAGTTTCAATCAATAGTCGTGCAATTTCTTTAATGTCGGTCTGTAAGTAACTCAACTTTGAAACTGTTTTTTAAGAGTGTGCTGTAGTAAGCTATAGCTCTACTGGTGTTAGAATGTGTGTGCAGGTGTTGCCACAGGAAACCTCTTAGAATTTGTCTGCTCCCAAGAGCCAGATGAGGACCAGAGTGTTCATATGAAATATAATTATCCTATGGCTCTCCCAATAATCCCAACATTAACATTAACTTCTTAGGATAACTGTTATTTGCTGATTTTATGATGTGCTCCGAAATATTGTGAGTAGACACGTTGAAGTTAGTAGCAAAGAAGAATTATATCCTACAAATGTTACAAGGCAAGACTATAATATATTTTGATGTGCGAACAGTGATATCTGGCTCTTTTTGTTCGCTGCACATTTAAATACCAGCAACTTTAATAGCTAGTTTTAAAATGTGCATGGAAAAAAATTGCTAAAATAAAAGCATTAAAGTTTGTTGTTTTTTTAAACCAAACTTTTATTATAGGGTGCATTTGTGAACATGAAGGACAACTGTGGGTAGACACTCATCATGAGTTCTGCAACTACAGTGACAACTGGTCAAGATTGGAGCATGGGTAGATGATCCTGTTGACACCAACTACATAGTGTGCAGAATATTAGTTCCCTCCCCCAAGACACCAGATTTGGAATGGAAGTAATGAGAAATTTAATGAAGCTGGGGTGGGGGAGGGGTGGGGGCAGAGGGCATGGAGTCAAGAGCTGTCAAAATGATTGTCACACTAACTTAAATAGGTAACCAACCACATATCATCTGCATATGGTACTGGATGTCATGCTTTACTGATGCATTGAATATGTACAACTCTTATTGTTCGTTTGAACGACTGCAATTTGTAGATTTTATGGTCCATTCCATAAACATTGTGAGTGCATACAGTAGGGAAACATGAATACTCAAATATCAAAGTTAGTAGCTAAGAAGAATTGTACCTCACAAAAGTTACAAGGCAATAGCAATAATGAATATTGCTGACATGTCTCTGATGTAAGAAAGTTGAATATTAATTAGATTGCTGTATGTCAGGGGTAAGTATATGGATGGGTGGCGTGTGAAAGGAGGAGTGGCAGGGAGAAGAGTGAAGTCCACACCGACAATGTGACTAAAACTTGAGAATAGCTCTCTCAAACCCATTCCTAAATGCATGACATACGTACTTGTGTATAATATGAAGTAATTCACGAATGTGACACAGTAAAGTGTATTATTTGGATTATGAATTGTTGACCCCTAGAATACTGACAGCTTTGCAGAACCAGTGTGGAAGTGAACTTGTGAGAGACTAGACGTCTCATAGTCCAAGTAGGCAGAATTAAGAATACTGATACATAACACATCAAGATCTGGGATGTTGGGTCATGTAGGAACTACACCACAAAGGCCACTACAGCCATGGCTGTTCAGGATTTTCTAGCTAAGGAGTGTGGCAAATAATTCTATAATGACTATACTGAATTTGTGGTTATTCTTGCATGATGGTCTTTCCTTTAATTACTGGGCATTAATGGTGCTGTGTTTTGTTACATGTATTAGGATAAACTGAGTTTTATTCTGCACTAATTTGATGGAATAATTTGCATTATAATTAGAGCAATGTCAAATAGTCTATAGGTAATTGTAACAACTATTGTAATCATTGAATATGCCTCGAAAATTAGGCATTATTAAATAAAAAACATATTTATGGTTCTGTAACACCTCTGCTAATTTTCCATAGTATTCTTTGCAACTTATCAATATATTGTAGCTCTTTCACCCAGAACTAAAGGCTGGTCACAGATCTTTTTTAAGCTGATACAACTACCAATGCTACAGGTGAGAGAAGTGTTCTGAGGCTACAACAAATCAAGAACTATTCATATTCAACAGTGGCAGAGCTGATGTAAAATAATTTAATGTCACAAGAATACGACAGATGAACTGGATCTTAAACTCTAATAAAATGTAGCTTATTGTAACTACAGAAGGAACATCTTGGAGCAGTTGTTCCAGTCATTTTTACGCTTTCATAAAATTTGTAGCAATATATTAGGCTTTTTAATTTACTAAAGTTGGTGTGGTTTTTTTTTTGTTTTTTTTTTTTTTAGTCTCCCTAGCTGTTTCTGCACCTCTCTGCTTACTTAGTACCCAAACACCAGCAACCGGTCCACTCTTCATTTTCAAGGATGGGAACCTCCTCCACTAGACAATTGTTCATGATGCCCTGGGTTGAGCTGGTAAAATTACACCTATCACAGTTAACTACATTCATAACATCTGACTTTAGTGCCTCTACATGTATCTGTATATAAATTTCTTAGCAGACCCAATCTTTGGAATCTTTTCTTTATTTAGTCAAGTCTCTGGTTGATTGCAATTTTTAGCTACTCTGTAATCAATCTTTCTACCAGTTGAAATGATTATAACAAATCTGATTTATATTCTAACTGGAAACCAAATATTTTGGCTGAAAAAATAACAACTACTTCTAATAGAATCTTTAGTCTAGCTATACCAATACGATTTTTGATAATTATGAGCATTGGATGTCAATTAATTGATGCAACTATTTTCCTTCGTCAGTTGTGTAATTTCCCAGTGATCACTGACAGATGCTATGAGAGACTCTAAACTTCATAACTAAGAATAAGACCTTGCAACTTCATTCCACAATGTAAGTGTTCTTTATTCAACCAGGGAAAGGGAGATTAAAAAAGACTACAGATGCAATGGACTTCCTTTTGAAAGAGGGATTCAGAAGACTAAAGATACAATGGATAGGAGAGCCCTTTTCTAAATTGTGTGTACCGGCATGGTAACCCTGTTACTATTATTGCTAATGTTTTATAACTCTCTATACTGTCGTCCCCCTCCCCCTTTTGAGCAAAAATTACCCCCTGATTAGTGGTCAGTTTGAATTCTGAACTAAGTAGCAAAATGAACTTATAGAGTTGCAGGAAGAAAAAAAGGAAAAAAAAAGAGAGAGAAGTGCAGGGCAATCTGGTTGCTAACACTACTGACTGCGTTTATTACTGGTTGTCACGTAGTGTTGGTTGCACTTGTCTCACTTTTACACAAATTATTATCTCCATAATAATACAACTGAACCAGCTGACATTGTAATAGAGAAATTTACTGATCTGTATTATTATGATTAACTCTAGTATCAGCCCACATATTCAGTCCAACCACTTTCATCAAAAGAAACTACATCCACCTCCCTCCTCCTTTTCAAAATCTCATCACACATGAGTGTCCAATCAAAGCTGCTGCTAAATTTAATGGTTAGTTCATTTCTTAATTATTATTTTAAATCATCTACTGTACATTCTTTTCATACAAAGTATTATAATGAGCTAGTTTGTTGCTGATGAGGTTGTCCAGAGCAATCACAGAGCGGATAAGAGACGCCATGTACACAACGAGCAGCTGGTCGTTGGTCTTCACAGCAAACGACTGGCTAAACTCTTCCATGTTGAGATTCGGAAGAAGATTGAAGATGTCCTGGAGTTGGTAAAGGATCTGGTGGTTGACAGGCAGATGCCCACTGGACACCTTCTGGAGGTAGGTTTTGATGCCGGTGAGATGAGTGTGTAAGCCGTGCAGGGACTGCAGCTGACTGCTGATGCGCTGAGAGAGAGTGCCCACTGTCTTGTCCTGGATATCCCTGCATGCAAGAGTAAGGCAAATCTCTATTACAATCGATTAGCCTCACTTCGGAAGTACAATGGAACCTCTAATAGTAAACTCACATTTAAATAACAAAAAAATATTCATACACTTTCATGTTACCCAACAGGTCATCATAAATCTGACAGTGAAAGGATTAAACCTGAGAGAGTCTTACTTATGATTAAACCTGAGAGTCTTACTTGTAACCAATTACCACATAAAAATATCATTTTGTATTTTTAGACAGTTTCACGTACCTAAGCAAATGTTCCACTCCTACTTCTTCAGCCAGCTCTGCACCTATCTCACTACCGACATGTTCAAATGTCCTAGTTGTAGGCGTGCCATCCTAAACACACACACACACACACACACAAATACCACATATAAAAATAAGCAAATTATACACCAATGCACATATATGTACCAAACCCCTTAGACAAACAGGACGAGGGAATTGCAGGTTGCATCCCAGCACTATAGGCGAGCCTCCCCTAGCTGTTTTAATCAATATAATGGCTCTTAATTTATTTTCTACCAAGGTATGTTACAGAATGACTAGAAGTGTCACACAAAACATGTGTGTGTGTGTGTATATGTGTGTGTGTGTGTATGTGTGTATGTGTGTGTGCGTGAGTGTGTTACATTAGGTCCTGAAAGCACAACAAACACACATACTTACATCGTGGACCTCTTCCACAGAATAATAAGCGTCAGTTGGCAGTCCCAGAGCTCGAGGCTTGGCATCAATGATCACCAACACCTGAATATGGAGAAAATACGCAGAATGATATTTTTTCTATGTGCCATCTAAAAGTTCCACTGCATAATTGCTAGCATATATTACTTTCTCTCAATAGAACACAGTTGCCAACAAAAAACATTGAAGGCTGAACATCGACCAGTAATACACAGGCATACATATACATAAACCACAACCATCTTAATGACCGTGCCTTATAAGTATTGCAGCTCACGCCAACAGCACAGTCTTAAGGGTGCCCGCACACCGCCTGCGCAATTTTTTGTTGATGGTTGCTATGCACGATTACTACTATTGTATACTTACAGGGGCTTCTCCACTACAACACAAGGACAAAGTACCTGCCGAAGGAGCCGCTCACTAATTTTAGAGCGAATCTGGAGGAAATATCGGGGCCTGGTTATAAAACTTTGGGGCACTTTTTTGGAGCGGTGCGGTAAGTTGGAGCTCCGCAATTTGGTGCACTACTAGCCGAGCCGATACTCTACTGCAAGACAGCGAGTTCTTATCCATTTCAATATTACTTTATGATATATTCGCAATTTTTTCTATTTATAAGATATTGAAAAATTCTCGCTGTAGTGCAGTTCATTTTTTTTTTGGTTTACCCGTGTATAAAATTTTTGTGCCGTTCTCATTATTAGATTCCAAGAAAAACTGACCCAAAATTTGGAACTTTAATTCCACTCGCAATTCTTAAGAAATAGCCCCACCCCCATATCTCGTACTACGAGTACGCGAGCAATTTTTTTTCTCAATTAGTTTGTATTGGTTCTAAAAAGAGCCCGCCTATATCAAGAGTAAACAAACATCAATAGAACAATAACAAGAGAGTCAGAAGAGAGAGCAGTTCATTGGAGATAGCCAGAGGTGAAGGTATTAGATCTGCGCATCTTGGGAAGTCTTCGCTCCGCAGAAATCGAGCCTGGTGGATCCATCCGCTTGAGTTCAGGTGCGCAGAGTCCGGAGAACGGCTACTGGAGGAGAGGCAGCCTGGTGCACCTTGCCGCGTGAGCTCAGACGACGTATGGAGAGTTGCTGTAAACGAATATGAGACAACAAGAAGCTAAACTAAAACACCACAACTTCGCAAAGTATACTTCTGCTACTACTGCGCGATTGTTTCTGCTCGCGTATTATCGAATGGTGGGGTATTGGCGGGGAATAAATTAATGTCCGGATCTACAGGCGGTGCGTGTTGCTATGTACGGGCACCCTTAACTCACTAGACTAGACAAAATCCAATTCATTGACAGTATGAGATTGTAAATTATGTCAATAAAAAAACAACAACACACAATAAACTGTATAGTATTGCAAAGCATTGGATCATAATGATATACCACCTCTTTGTTATTTGACTATAAAGCTCTTAACACATGCCATACACATGCAAACACATGTCATACACGTGCAAACACATGCCATACACATGCAAGCACATGTCGTACACATGCAAACACACGCCATACACATGCAAACACATGTCAAACACATGCCGTACATGTGCAAACACATGCCATACACATGGAAGCACATGTCGTACACGTGCAAACACATGCCATACACGTGCAAGCACATGTCATACACGTGCAAACACATGCCATACACGTGCAAACACATGTCATACACGTGCAAACACATACACGTGAAAACACATGTCATACACGTGCAAACACACGCCATACACGTGCAAACACACGCCATACACATGCAAACACACGCCATACACGTGCAAACACATGCCATACACGTGCAAACACATGCCATACACGTGCAAGCACATGTCATACACGTGCAAACACATGTCATACACGTGCAAACACATACACGTGAAAACACATGTCATACACGTGCAAACACACGCCATACACGTGCAAACACACGCCATACACATGCAAACACATGCCATACACGTGCAAACACACGCCATACACATGCAAACACATGCCATACACGTGCAAACACATGCCATACACGTGCAAACACATGCCATACACGTGCAAGCACATGTCATACACGTGCAAACACACGCCATACACGTGCAAACACATACACGTGAAAACACATGTCATACACGTGCAAACACACGCCATACACGTGCAAACACACGCCATACACATGCAAACACATGCCATACACGTGCAAACACACGCCATACACATGCAAACACATGCCGTACATGTGCAAACACACCAGACCAGCTCGCTCGCCATTTGTGTTGAAGCACATCACTAGTATATACAGTAGGAGACAAAAAAAAGTTTCGGATTCTGTTCCGTAGTACGGCCGTAAAACGGTAGTTTTATCATTGCGTTCCGTACCGTTTGGACACAACGGCCGACACCGTTTACTAAAACAGTTAAGCTTTTCCGTCAATTCACAGATATTTTCTAGCTAGAAACTCTTCCATAGCTATATCAGCAAGCTAAGGCCTTGTATCGACAGGTAAACGCTACGGGGATAGTGCAAAAAAGATCATACAAAAATTTAATTTGCTTCAATAAAGCTGCAGACAGAAGTTCCGATGGGCACAGAGCTATAACGAGGTCCGCACTTCGTAGATCTTCTGTTAGCTACCAATGGACCTCCAGCAGTAAAAAAATCTAAGCCTGAGGAGGCCCTAACATCGAGAAAACGTCGATACTGTGCGGTGGTCGAACTAACAATTCTCTGCGAGACAACTTCGAATAGGATGGCTTCAAGTTTTTTTAACTTGAAAAGCTCCGCCTCAGGAGCCTGTAAACAAAAAATTGTAACGTTTTATTGGATAAACGATTTTTTATATTTTTTTGAGCGAGACGTACGGTGAACGAGAAAGATTAAAACGGTAACGCGGTCGAACGGAACGGCCGTTTAAAAAAAACAACGGCGTACCGGTTTTTCCCATTTTTTAATTGTGCAGACGGCCGTTCTACGGAACGGAATTCGAAACTTTTTTTGTCTTCTACTGTATATATAACTTATTACATGAGTTAGAGTAAGAGCAGGCTAATCTATTTTCATGAGCAAGAGGCAAGTGAAAATAAAACCTGAGAGTGAAATATTCTGCACATATCACTCTGACAAGTATAAAAGTGGTTTGTGTAATAAGTGGTTTATTCCACAATAGATACCTTCACAGTGGCAATTTGTGAATAGGGTTGGTAACTCTGGTAAAGTTTACTGTAAAACTCTCTAGAGGCTCCCACACCCCCAACTGATATTTTAGCAGGTGCTCCAACCCAGTACACTAGAGAAAGGGTAGCTGAAAATACCCAGAAAACTGGGAAAGGTAGCTGTAAATACCCAGAAAATACGGAAGCTAGGCCAGTTGGTATAACTAAGTACTAAGATAATGAGCTTGCCAATACAGCCATGAGATAACACCATGTGATAACGGTGAGAATCTCACAGGATATATATATATATATTTAATCCACCCTAAATATCTTCACAATGATATCTTTAGGTACATGACCCTCTGTCATTTCACATTTCACTGTTATTTCACGTACAGCGCAAGCCCATTACTCTTGTAGTCATAGCAACGGGCCAAACTTTTCAATTTTCTGATTTTTATAGGGGTCTGACTAAAACACGGACCGGATTAAATTCGCGAAAAACTCGCGCACATGCCTGGACTCCATGTAAAATTTGTCTATAATAGAGTTATAGTACTTCCTTGTTCTCTTTCAGTGTCAATAAGTTGAAGAGAAAGAACTATTAATTAGCGAAGATAAGAAAAACATAGCCCAAACAGCATTCATTTATTGCTGTCGCCATTATTTACTAGCATTCCATTGTTGTTTTGCATACTATCATATAATTATTCTTGTTGTTACCATTGCCATTATTAACAATAACAACAAAATTAAAATAATAATAAAAATGATAACAACAATAAAATAATAACGATAATAATAATAAAATTGTGGGGCACCTTTGAGTTTGAGGATGTAGGCTTTATAGCTACTCGGACTGCCCTCAGAAATGCATAACTGCCACCAGAGTCAATCTATATTATAGCTGATACTGCACCCTCAGCAGTAACTAAATCATATACTCCTCCAATGCTCAGATGTATATAAAGGAGCAATTATAGCATGCATGAGATGTGTGAAGGTAACTACAACCAAGGACTTATTGGAGATATGATGGGATAGTTAAATATCATATGGCCGTCCATCCACAAGTGTAACATACAAAGAAACGAGGCACTGACTGTGCTCATTAGGTGAGAGCACACTAGCTAAGAGAATGTTTTAGAACAGTTAGGTAAGTTGCAGGTGTGATTATGCAATGTGTGATATGATAATGTCTCTTTATTCTTCATCCTCTTGTGGGCAGCCCCACAATTATAGTGACAATAATAATTATTATTATCATCATGTACTGAACTCAGGTACTCCCATAGAGATTAATACAAATCAAACTACCCCAATATTTTACCATTACACCCCCTTTGGCATTCTAAAAGTGTTATTGCATCCCCTTGGGGTTAATTCCAATTTTCTGTCTTCATAATAGTAAATAAAAATACATCATTTCGACATATCTATATGTGTTATTCTTTTATCTATTAGTGAATTATCACTATTATTATTGTGTGTCGTAAGATGCTGTGGACATTGTGAAACTTGGTATCTGTGTTGCTGTAGGGAAGCCAATATTGATTGACAACCAGTGAGGTCCAGCAAGCAGGGACTGAGTCGTCAAGTCTTGATTTGCAGTACCACTTGATGAAATACTAGAAATTGAAGGCTCAGGTTACCTGTATGAGCTCAAGACATACAGAGCTGGAGAAAGATCCATTTTAGTGGTCAGGCCAAGAAAAGGTGTGGTCATGGGTGTGGCCAGTACACAGATATGTGTAATGAAATGTGCCACTTTTAACTGGACATGTGTTTTAATCAAATGACAAAGAATTACACTGCAAGTAACAATAACACATAATCTTTCTTATGTGATCATTGTTTGCAATGTAAGTGTTTATAAACATGACTCCAAAGTCAGTTTTTTCCCCCTCCACTCCATGAATATGTAATGTCATCCCCAAAAAGTGGTCAGGTCATACCCTAACCAGCATGACAATGCACTCCGGCCCCTTTGTTGTTCTAGTGAGGCCTTTTTATAATTGTTGAGACTTGGCGGCAGATTTTTATGTCCAGTTAATTGAATAATTTGAGTTTCTGGTATATTATGTTTTGTGAGACAAGTCACATTGTTTTTCTTGCTGAATGGTTTGTTTTCTTCCCAGACAATCCTGCAGTTGCAGCCATCCTCTTCATTATTGTGTTAATCCTGTCATTACCCATCATTTGCTTATTGTACCAGATGTTGTCATTTAAGTGATTATAGTTTACAGCCGAATAAGCTGAAATAATTGACATAAACATCCCTTATAGTGGTTCACTCACCAATATCTTTTGCAGTGATCAAAATAATATATTAGTCTACGCTGTTGACTGTTTTTATCTTATTTTTTGTTTTTGGTTCTGTTTGTATTTTAGCCTATACAGTTGTAGCATAGCTCCATGTCCTACCCACAATTCTAATACAAATCATTCCAAGTACCTTAGATGATTTATCTGCAAGACATAACAGAATGAGGATGTGGCATAACTAGTGATGTGCTTGAGCACAAATGGCAAGCGAGCCTAAAGACTATACTATTTTTATATGAATGATTTTGACTTCTAACACTGAAGCTACTGAAATAAGGTCCAGTTTTTAAATTTAGCATACAGGGTAAAGGGATTTCAGTGCCATAGTAACAACTCTCTGCAACTGCTTGAATTGAAGGAAAAAAAACAACAACAAAACAATACACGTTATTTAAAAGTTTTCTTTGTGATATTCTTTAGCTAAGTAGTGGTTGTAACACACAATGCTTTGACACAACTGGACATGCACCTACACAGACTTACCTTCGCGGTAGTCTAGTAGACAATGTATTTTCAAGTAAATACTGTTGCACACGGCTTATAACCATGACAAAGAGAGCATTGACTTACCACCGCCACTAACTCGAATAGAAATGGAAGTCCCTTAAGATTTCAAGTTTTAACTGCACCCGCAAAAGAATTCAAAACGGTAAACAATTCAATTTCTAGGGTGATACGGGTACTGATTGATAAACCAGAGGATTCTGTTTAGTGCAATTTGGGACAGGGTCGACCACATAACTAACACAAATGCGAGGGTCAAAGTACAAAATGACATACGTACGTCCATACATATATACAAATAAATAAATAAACAAACATCCCCCGATTTTCAATTGTGTTACCCCTGTAAGTGTTGCTACGCTCGCTCGCCAATTACTATATTCAGGGGTTCATACAGGATTTTCAGCCGGGGGGGGGGGGGGGGGGGGAACATTTAGAAATAAGTGTTATCAATGGCGTTCTACAGTACTCACTGGAGCAGTTTCACTAGAACAGCAGTATTCAAACAGCATAACTTTTATGAACATTATTATGGAGTTTGGTAATGAATACAATTACCTAGCACTAGATGCCTTTAAAAAACGTACCTTCGAAGATAAACTTGTTTACAAATATTTCTGCACCACAGGGATATAACATTGTACTTTATACGCTTACTTCACTGTGCAGCTATAAGTTACATGCCAATATAATAAGAACCTTTGTCTGCTTCAAACATACCATGCAATGTTTCTTTTTCACCCACCCATCCCTCTCTCCCTTTTTTTCTTCTCATGACTCCCATGGGAAGGGGGAAAGGTTGTGGGATACTGTTTTGGCCACACCAGTGCACTATAATGAGGTAGTATAGCTTGTAGTAATCTGGCTAAGCCACAATGAGCTATACGGTTGCACTACTTAGATCACTGTGGTTTCTAGATCCATGTGGGGTTAGGTTTAACACCTTCTGGTAGGGAATAAAATGCCACATGTGGAATAATTGGTTTTGCTTACCCCTCCTACTTGGTTTCTAACCCAGTGGATGGGAAATAATTCTGATATAGGTCCATTAAACCTTTTGAGCACAAACACGCATACTATACAGTATTCAGTCCCAGTGGTAGCAGAACTAGGATGGATATCAGAAAGTTTTCGAGAAAGCGACCATGTTCTTCTGAGTCTACTGAAGCACCTACTGATGAGCAAGATACAGCTCAACCTTGCAGTAGTGGTGACTTGCCTCCCACTAATCCTCCAGGTATTTCAAAAGCTAAGCAGAGGAAAGTCTACAAAGCCAGACTCAGTTATAAGAAACAGTGGGAGCAAACCTATCCTTGGGTGTACTGTAAGGATCCAAGTGAGGGAATGTTTTGTAAGCTCTGCCAGAAGCGGGGAAATCCACCACCTACAGCTAGGGGTGCCTGGACCACCAGGGGAATGAAAGATTGGAACCACGCAACTGAACAACTCAAGGAGCACAGTCAGTCCAAGTCCAAGTGGCACAGAGATGCTATTATTTATGCCCGAATGGCTGAACAAGGGGAACAACAGAGTGTCGTTCAACTTCTGTCCTCTGCAGCAGCTAAAGAGGCTGAGGAAAGGCATGAGAAAATCCGGGCCATAGTCTTGAAATTGCTGCGATCAATCTACTTCTTGGCCAAAAATCGACTTCCTCTTACAATGTTTGATCAACTGGTACAGCTTCAAATAGCAAATGGAGATACAATTCTGGAACACCACATTGAAACTGGACCTCGGAATGCCCAGTACACATCAACATTTTCAGCAGTGAGGTTTTTAGAGGCTATTGATACCTGGTTAGACAGAAAATTAGTAAAGCGTTTGACATCAAGTCCATATTTTTCTGTTTTAGCTGATGAATGTGCTGATATTAGCAGTACTGAACAACTTTCAATATGTTGTCGATGGATTGTAAATGGAAAACCAGAGGAGCACTTTCTTACAATTCTTCACTTGCCTGCCTTGGATGCTGCTACTATTTCTGAAGCTATCTGCTCCTTTTTGGAGTCCAAGAACTTGAACTATCACAAACTTGTTGGTCAAGGGTATGATGGAGCAGCCACCTTTGCTGGTGAGCGTAATGGAGTTCAAAAAAGGATGCTCACTCTATTTACATTCACTGTGCCTGCCACAGGCTTCAACTGGCAAGCACACAAACTGCAAACAGTATAACTGAGATCAAGAAAATGTTTGGAACTATGGGAAATATTTGGAAGCGTTTCTTCTATTCACCCAAGAAGGCAGAATCTCTCAAAGAGGTTCAGTCAGTACTCAAGCTACCAGCCTAGTGACACCAGGTGGCTCTCGCAAGAACGTTGCATACGGGCCATTTATCGAGAGTTTCCTGATCTTATCATCACTCTGCAGCAGCTCTATGAGGCTTCAGGTGATGCTGAAGCTTACGGTCTTAGTGCTGTTCTTGCTTCTTTCACTGGGATAGCAAGTGTTGTATTCCTTTGTGAAGTGCTGGATGTTCTTGCTAGAATGAATGCAATCATGCAAAGGAAACATGCTGATTTTAGCAAGTTACCTGTGATTTTGAAAGCTACAACTGATCAATTGGTTGAATCTCAAATATCCCAGCTGAAAGAAAAGCACGGCATCACATTAAACACAGTGACATGTGGATCAACAAGAAGTCGATGGTTCTCAATCTCTACTATAGCCGAGTATCGAACTCAAGTTGCAATTATTATAGATGCACTTCTTGAGATTATTAAAAGTAGATTCACTGACAAAGCTGTGGAGATCATTACAGCCATGTCAATATTTAATCCCTCTCTGTTACCTACTGAAGATTCATTACATTCTTATGGTACTGAAGAAATCAAAGTACTAGCCGAGTTCTATGGAAAGGAAGCTCAGGTTCAGTATGCTGGAATTACTTATACCTCACCTCCATTGCTGGATAAGGATGATCTTCTTTCAGAGTGGAAGATATTTAGACGTGCGTTTTTACTGGAAAAAAAGTCCATATGGAACATCAAACTGAAGTAGCATCTCCAAGTATGCAAGATATTCTTGGTGAAATGGAGAAATCTCATACATATGAAGGATTTTTTCCTGAGATATGGAAAATAATGAACATAATGATGGCACTCCCAATTGGCACAGCCTCTGTGGAACGCTCATTTAGTCAAATGAAGTTGATAAAGACACGCCTGCGCAGCAAGTTGTCTGACTTGAACTTGGAACATTTAATGAAAATTGCTATAGAAGGACCCAATTTATCTGATGTAAATTTTATGGAAATTCTTCATATATTTAAGGAAAAAAATAGACACATTTCCCTTTAATTTTTTTGTTTTCATTTTGCCATTTAGAATTCGTTTGATTCATGTTCTGCTGTTGTGTAAAAAACTCAACTTGATTTGAAATTCTTTGGGGGGGGGGGGGGGGGGGGGGAAACATTTCTTTGGGGGGGATTATCCCAGGTCTTCTCTCCCCCCCCCCCCCCCCCCCCCCCCCCCCCTTGTATGAACCCCTGATGTTAAATGATTCAGTCATTCTCGGCTGAAATAATTATAATAGCAAATTTTCTCGTTCTTACAACCAATAATATTGTTAATTAAAACTTAACCCGATATTTCGACTTCTTGCCGAATATAGTAGGATATAGTAGACAGTAAGTGTACCCTCCAGAAATCTTGCTGTTTACATTGTGTTAGTATATCACCACAGAGAGTTTGACCACAGTTGACCCCTGAAGAAGTAGAAGATGCCGAGGAATACATCAGAAACCTTGTCAAACAAATGGCACCAGACGCCTCTGGAACCACTTCCACATCACCAGCCAACACCTCGGCCAAGAGCAAGCTGAATAAATTGCCGCCAGTTATCAAGTGCCCTCTGTGGACAGACAAGCACAACTTAGTTCGGTGTCAACTTAGTTCAGCATCATTACTCTGAGCAACATAATTCATTAACATCTAACTTGTTGTTTGTTGATCTTTGTATCTGTGTGGGTGAATACTTTAGTGGGACCAAGAGGGAGTTCAAATTTGTGAAAGTTTAGTTTGAAAAAACTCATTGCATATTTATGCATTTCTCACATTGTAATTTGTGTACTTACCTGTCTTTTTTTCCTTTTTTGTCTGACCATGAGAACATAGCCATGTCTACTGAATGACCTTACCAATCTTATAGGTTTTCACCCTAGATGACTGCGACCCACCTTACTCAGCTTTCGATAGATTGATAAACTGTAGCCTTTCCTAAATTAGAATGGTATGACTATTCTGTATAAGGTTGGGCGATATACCGGTATATAGTCATGATCGCGGTATCTGTCAATAATCGTCTGGCGGTATCGTGTTGGCTAGCAATATTGAAATATTGAAAATCTAGAAAAACCGCCGAAACTTACCTGCGCGCGCATAATGCGCGGGAAGTGACGCGCACGCAATTTTCTTTGGGAATGGCCTGGCCCATTTTAAAACGGCTGGACCATTTAAAAACAGTCCAAGTTTGTAATTGGTCTGTAACATATATATATGTTAATGAATTTTCTAGTTAATTAAATAGTATACGGCAGTTTCCCCTCGTATATTATGTGACAGTATATGCATCTGAAGTGACTTCTTATTAATTATAGAATGTACAACAGTTTCCTCTCATAATTTGTGACGATGTATGCATCTGAAGTGACTTCTTATTAATTAAAGAGTGTACGACAATTTCCCCTCGTATAATTTGTGATAGTGGATGCATCTGAAGTGACTTCGTATTAATTAAAGAGTGTATGACAGTTTCCCCTCGTATAATTTGTGATGGTGGACGCATCTGAAGTGACTCCTTATCAATTAAAGAGTGTACAACAGTTTCCCCTCGTATAATTTGTGATGGTGGATGCATCTGAAGTGGCCCAAATCATTATGGACTCAAAAACTGAAAGCAGTTGGCTTCACAATGGCACCATCTTAGCAATTTTTCTTCCTTAAAATTTAGTTTTTGGGAGGGGATGAGGGGGAGGGAAAGGTACACCCACAACCATGAAATATCCTGAGTTATTTCACAGGTCATGTACCTTTGTGAAGATATCTGGAGTGGAATAAATAGTACGTATTACACTGATATGGCGAAATATTTCAAGAGCAGGCTAATTTATTTTCACTAGGGTGTTGAACACGGCTGGTAGCTATAACTACAAGGGTAATGAGCTTGCAGCAATACCGCTTGAAATAACCAACAAGCTCCTGAAATGGAAATATTGGAGGATTTCACAGTTACTCCTAAAATTATCCTGTAAAGATATTAAGTGGGAATTAATATATTTTTTGAGCACAAGGAATTTTTCTTATTTTATATGTTATGCAGTTAATTTGAATAGACAAACAATTTGATTAAATGAAACACCCCAATCCCAATTAGTTGGTAATTGACATTTCCAATATTAATTTGTTTCTTTTTCTTATTCATTGATTTCCACTTCCAAAAGCCGATAAATCCCAAACGCGACTGAATAGTAGCGCGTTATCTACCACAAAGTCACGCTCCCGCTCAGTAACAAATTAGTGCCCAGTAACAAATTAGTGCCCGTGAAATGCAGCTGTGCCTCACTCACCACTACGCGCGGAGACTGATAGGGCAGGGCGGAGTCAACTTACAATAAAAAATTCTCTTACAATAAAAAATTCTCGCGATCTACAGTAATGGATCCAGAATCTTATCTTGCGTACTGCTCAGGAATGGACTAACTGCTATGGTTCAAATTTTGCCAGGGTTTAGGGCCACAAGGGGTCGACCCTATAACGTTGAGATATTTTTAATGTACGGAATTTCACGGAAATAATCGACAATAGTTCACGTGGTAAGGTGAGTAAATAGAAAAGTAAAATCAAATTCAACAAAACTCAACGTTATGGCATGCACGCACGGGTAAGAAAATGTATACAAAAAATCAGCTTCTAAACTACGGCGGTAGCCGTGCAGTACTGCCAAGAAGTCCAAAATAGTGACGGGGTATTTCTTGAGATGCGGTCGATCGACTTCCAGTCTTCATTCTCGGTAGGTGCTTTCTCCTAGCAGTACTTGCTGGCCTGCATAAATAAAATAATTCGGGGGAAAAGCAGAAGTAAGTTTAGGCCCTAGCAATCGTGGCCTATTTGGCGGGTTTTTCGCGCTCAAAGAGTGTATGAGCACCCTTAAAACAATCCACAAAAGTTTAAAGCCTCTGTAGTTGCCATAGAGTTGCTATTTTACTTTCCCATCTTGCTAAAAATTAACAACCGCATTCAAGCATTATAGCCATTCGTAATTCAGCGAAGCGAGCGGAGCTGACTTTCTAATGAGTTCGCGATATATATATATGTGAGCGGGTCTGGGAAAAGGGACCTTACGGCACAAAAATTGAAATTGAGATATAGGCTCCAGAAGTAAGTCATCAGAAAAATTCCTTCTTTCTCCTATTTTTGTTTTTTGCAGAATTAGTCTTAGTGACCCTTACTCTACGTCTATGCCAAATTTCGCATGTCAAAACGACTTAAAAGACCCCAAGCGTGCCGTGAAAAGACAAGCTACTTTTTATTCTCTCTCATTCTCGAAGTACAATAAACGGGGAATGGGCGGAGTTTCAAACTAGCAGCAAAAAAAAACGGCATAGCTTTGAGACTACTGCATGCACTCTACAGCTTACCTTTGGCTTAAAGTTTACAGCTACAGCGAATAGAGCAGCCAAGGATTCCAACAAGACAGGTCGTGAGACGCTCTGAAAGCTAAAAAGAACTCTACGCAAACTTCGTTAGTCGCCGAAAAAGCGGCTGTACGATTTAATTGCGTATGCGGAGTACGCCGTTAAATATACGGAAACGTTAATTATACCGGAAGTGGAAATTCAATTTATGTTTTCTCGATTTCTAGTTCAATTGCTTTGCTGAATAGGGCCCAGTTCAACTGCCAGTTTCTCTGCGTGTCAAAGGTTTTACCCTCCAGTATTTTAGCACTAAGTTGAGATAAATTGTATCTTTTTATTAGCATAAAAAACTCAATTTTTTTGATTTGCGCCATAAGGTCCCTTTTCCTAGACCCACTCACATATTTAGTCTAGAAATTGTTTTTGTTCTTGCGGTGGCGTACGTGTGCACCTTCTTTTTCTCTACGCGCTTGCGCGGGGGCCGGGTAACCTTCTTAGAAAATTTTGGTTTTGTTTACCCACGTAAGAGTAGCGTGCCCATGAGACAACGTTAGAAAACGCTCGGTCAAGAGCTTTGAGGGCGGGGAAACTCCAGAAGAAAAATTAGTAAGGAGAGAGTAAGAATAAAAGGGACGGCAGGAGGGGAGAGCTAAAACGAAAAACCGAAAACCGGTAGCAAAGTAAAAGAATCTTTTTTTTGAAAAGCCATTAAATGTTCCTCATTAGTTATAGACTATTCTCATCATAGAAAAAAGTACACATCAGTGTTTCATCCAGACATTCTTGCAAGGGGGGGCAAAATAGAGTTTTGAAAAAGTAAGGGGGGGCGGGCGGCACTGGTCACCATGGGAGTGAAATAGAATTATTGGAAGGCCTATGTCCTACATTAAAAAAACATAATCTTATCTAATGAGGTCTGCATATGTCAGATCCTGACAAGTTAATTCAGCTACTCATTTTCACCTCCACCGTCTAGCAATTTTCAGTCAACTGTGACATTCACTATTTAGATGCTTTTCACTAGAGCTGGGCGATATTGGATAATCACAGGCGAAACGATACTTACCTGCATTATCGCGATAAAGCGATATATCACGATATATAAATAATATTTAACAAAGTAAATTTTATCCAAACTGAGCTTGTCGTGTTCATTCTCTTCCAGTCCAAAGTTAGTCAGTGGGACAAGACTATGTTGGCTTTCTTAAGACAGAATTTTAACTCGCAACCACAGCTAGCTACTTTAAAACTTTGCTAGTACTACTGCGTTACGGCCATGTTTACAAACAATGAAACAGCTGTGCCTTTAATCTGTCATGCGCGTGAAGTTCCCGCATTAATTTAACGACCCGTACCAACGGTTTTCTGAGAAAACGATAATACCGTGCAAATGCAATTTGAAATATCGCTTCGCGATGTCGGGTTTTTATCGCGGTGCAACGATAATACCGGTATATCGCCCAGCTCTACTTTTCACACACTATTCAACTCTGACTCTCACCTCCCCTTAGGTTTATCACACGTTGATTCACACTTACGGTTGCTGGCTGGCTATAAAAAGGCCAGCCCTCAGCTCACCGTAGCAGTTGTTGAGTTTTGATCTATACAGATTCTACAACTTCCAGAACCAGAACTCTAAGCACTCGTAGTCCCTGATAGCTTAAGATAGTCTCAAATGGATATTCGCTCTTTCTTCTGTGGTGCAAGCTCTTCAAAGTCACCTGGCCACTCAAGTAGCAGTGACACAGAAGATAAAATTGACAGCAATCAATCTGATACTGAGTTTTTGGAGCCAAGTCCTGCCAAGAAAAGATTAATTGTTCATGAGAAGCATGCAAAGGAAAGATTAACTACACATGAGAAAAGCAAGAAAATCACTGCAAGCAGTCGAAAATACAACAAAAAATGGGAAGAGAGCTTCAATTTGCTGATGTTTGATAAAAATTTCCAAGGAGCTTTTTGTAAGGTTTGCAGGAAGAGAGGAATTTCTCTTCAAAGAACAGGAGGAACATGGATCTCAAAACCTTTCACGAACTGGAAGAAGGCAATAGAGAAGATGAAAATTCATGCAAAGAGTGATATTCACCTCCTATCATGTGAAGCAGAGATGGCTACAGCTACAGCACTACAAGAAGGGTCAGTCATTCAGCAACTCCAACAAATTAATGATGAGGAAAAGTTGAAGAACAGAATGGCCATTAAAGCTCTAATTCGTTGCACCCATTTTCTAGCTCGTCGCCACATTCCCCACACAACAAATTTTGATGAACTTATTGATCTAATCGTAAGTTGTGGTGCAGAAGACTTAAAGGGGTTCCTTGAAAGAGCTAGATTAAATGCAACCTACACATCTAAAGTTGCTGTTGTTGAATTTGTTGAGGCAGTTGGCTTATGGGCTGAAGAATGTTTACTGAAACGGCTTCGCCAAGCTTCCCATTTCAGCATAATGGCAGATGAGTGCACTGATGTGACGACCACAGAAGAGCTTTCAATTTTCTTCCGCGGGGTGAACATGGACGGTCAACCTGTTGAGCACTTCTTGGATATAGTTCCATTGAAAGCTACTGATGCAAAGACTATTTATTCTGCCCTTGTTGAATTCATGAAAGATAAAAACATACAGATTAGCAAGCTGGTGGGTATGGGATTCGATGGAGCAGCTACTTTCTCTGGGAAACACAATGGTGTGCAGAGTCTCCTGAAGAAAATTTCACCTCATGCACTTTTCGTACACTGCCATTGCCATTTGCTACAGCTAGCATGCGTTCAAGCAGCTAATGCTACCAGTGGGATAAAACATGTGTACATCACACTCACCACCCTCTGGAAATTTTTCCACTATTCTCCTAAGCGAGCTGAGAGTCTCAAAGCAGTACAGCAGGTGCTTGACTTACCTGAGCTGAAAGTTGTGAAACCATCAGATACTCGCTGGCTGTCCCATGAACGCTGTGTGAAGGCAGTCAAAGCTAGCTACAGTGCAATTGTGACTGCTCTAAACAATATCTATGAGCAGACACATGCACCTGAAGCTCTAGGTATCAGTAAAGCCTTATGTAGGCCCTCAACTTTAGTGGCCATATACCTCCTTGATTATGTTCTGCCACAAGTGGCGAAGTTGAGCAGAGCTCTCCAGACTGAGAGAATAGACTTGACAGCTATCACCCCTCTTGTTGATGCCACTCTCAATACACTTGATGATGCCATGTTACCTGCTGCTAACTGGGTATTAGAACTGATGGATGCAAAGAATGAGATCGAAGAAGTCACTGACATCACGTTAACCACGGAAAGCATTGCTACATTCCAAGGACAAGTGGCTGAACCGTTTATCAGGATGCTGAAGGCAAACATATCCAGCAGATTTATTTCACAAGATATTGTCTCCTCATTTGGCATCTTTGATCCGAAGAAAGTGCCAGCTGCTGACTCTTCTGACTTCCATACATATGGTGAGGACTTAATAGATGTACTATTAGCTCACTATGGTGCAGAGCTGCCTGCTAAGACTGCTGGTGGAGATGAATACACCAAAGAAGCTCTTATTTCCCGCGAAACCCGAGAGGAGTGGAAAACATTTCGAAGCTACTTATCGAAGAAGCCGAAAGGTAACCTGCACTTGCAGTTGAAAGAGCTCACCACAAGTGATATGCTTAGTGAAATTTTTCCAAACATTAGCACCCTGGCAAACATATGTCTATCTATCCCTGTCAGCACTGCTTCAGTGGAAAGGAGCTTCTCCAAAATGAAACTAATTAAAACACGAATTCGAAATCGAATTGGGCAATCACAATTATCCTATTTGATGAAAATAGCCATGGAGACACCCGAGACGCTCTCATCTACACAATTAAATGACATTATTACAGTATGGAACAAAAAACCTAGACGAATTGCTGTGTGAATATTGTTTATTATTAATTTGGTTTACATTTTTCTCTTAATAAATATCGGTTCTTTCAAAAGGGTGGGGGGCACTTAGAATCCAAGGGGGGGCATTTAGAACCCAAGGGGGGGCAAATGCCCCCTTTCTCCCCCCCCTAAATGAAACCCTGACTATTGTTTTCTCACTTTGACAGTATTTTGTAGCCACACCAAGCATGCATGGAATAGCTGCAATTACAGGGAACACGCATCGCTCGCTTCGCTATTTTGTGCTATTAGAGCGCATCACTAGTTTAGAAACATGTCATTCACGTGCAAACACATGTCATACACACGCAAACACGTGCCATACACACGCAAACACATGCCATACAGACGCAAACACATGTTATACACACGCAAACACATGTCTCGCACACGCAAACACGTGTCATACACACGCAAACACGTGTCATACACATGCAATCACGTGTCGTACACACCCGAACACGTGTCGTACACACACAAACACGTGTCGTACACACACAAACACGTGTCATACACACGCAAACACGTGTCGTACACACGCAAACACACGTCATACACATGCCGTACACACGCAAACACATGTCATACAAACGCAAACACGTGCCATACACGCGCAAACACGTGTCATCATACACACACAAACACGTGTCTTACACACGCAAACACATGTCGTACACACGCAAACATGTGTCATACACACGCAAACACGTGCCATACACACGCAAACACGTGTCGTACACACGCGAACACATGTAATACACACGCGAACACATGTAGTACACACGCAAATACATGTAGTACACATGCAAATACATGTCGTACACACGCAAATACATGTCATACACACGCAAACACATGTCGTACACACGCAAACTCATGTCGTACACACGCAAACACATGTCGTACACACGCAAACACATGTCATACACACGCAAATACATGTCATACACACACAAACACACGTCATACACATGCCATACACACGCAAACACATGTTGTACACATGCAAACACATGTCACACAAACGCAAACACATGCCATACACACGCAAACACATGTCGTACACATGCAAACACATGCATATACATGTAACCTTATGGACATGGAGATAGAGATGAACAGAGAACAAAATAAAATCACTCTCTAACCCACTAATGATCACTACTCCCTCCACCTTCTTTTGTATAATTAATGATTGGATAACACAGACACACACACACACACATAAACAAACACACTGCACTTGCGCATGTATGCGCGCACACCAATACAATGTATGGCACATAAGTATTAGTGCATATACATATCTATATATACTCGCAGAGTATAAAATCCTAACTCACTGGATTGAGGCAGAACTTCCCGATGAGCTTGTGAACATTTATGTCATTTGGAGTGAGTTTAGGCCCAGTGTGGTACCATCCTACAATATGCTCTCGGGCTATTAAACAAACACACATACAAACAACAGCATATCCATTAATTCATCATCAATACATTAAATTATTTCTCATTCTGTCTTCATGGCAGTACTTTCTTAAATGGAATATAAAAAAAAAACAGGAAAAAACAACAACACACACACAACTTTGTTTCAAATTTTTAGCTATAGCATAATCCAATATGAACTTACAGTTGACCTTCTTAAACATGGCCGCCATATTCTCCAGGTAGTCATGATCCAAGAACCAAACACTTCTATCCCTCTCATCCTCATCAAAAGGAACTACGCACAAACGAATACACACAAACCAAACGACAACACATGTACATACACCAATGCACCAGCAGCATTAACGCAGACAATAAAAATGAGACTTTGCAGACTGGCTGGCTGGCTAAATTTAACCCTAAATTTTGTAATCATTGATTGAAGATTTGGGTGTTGAAAAACAGTGGTGTAGGAAGAATTTTAGGTATGGGTGGGCTTCAAGGGCATGTTTTTTGTGGTTTACAGGTGTTCATGTAAGAAATTTAACCAAAAATTAAGGGAGGCTTCAGCCCCCAAAGACCCCCCCCCCTCCCCCACCACTGAAAAATAAACTTGTCTGTGCAGTCGTCTACTAAACCATGAGTTCTAACCAAACGATGTTATCGTCACCAACACTCTGCTCTTACAAGTATGTGATAATACATCCACACAGTAATACATTCACTAATAGCAAGTTCGGTAACTTTTAATGTAATGTAATGCTTTTTAAAAAACTACCAGAACTTTACCAGAATAAACTACCAGAACTTTACCAGAATAAACTGAACAGTTGCATTATGTTATTTTAAATTCTATATGGCCCAATACCTAGTATATTGTGGGAATAACAAAAAGGGTGTTATTTCAACAAATGGCTTAATTCACTTTTTTTGATGCACTACAAAATGGACCTATTCCAAACAAATATGAATGACTGAAAGTTAATTGATGACGATCTTTACCAAACGTTCACATTTTGCTTATTATTATTATTATTACTACCACATTACCGATGCCAATGTATTTACCTGCGAAACTCGTGGCGACATCTACAATATTCCCTTTTCTCCAGGAGCCTAGGAGAATGCCGACAACTCGGCGTTGATTACCTATCCTACTAAGCCTATTGAAATGGTCTACCACACTGAGTAGCACAATAGGGTGGACTACAACCCTAGCCGGCACCTGGCCTTTACCAACAGGCATTCTAGAGTTGGCTAAGTGTGAAGATTTACAGTATAGCGACTAAAGGAATCGCGGTCGACGGAATTACAATATTTCTTACAATGGTGACCAGGCGTACGTTTAATTAATTCCCGCGGTGAACCACACCCATTCGCATTTATTTGGCCGCGGTTAGTAGTTGTTTTGTTGCAGTATTTGTACTCCCTGCAGATTTGGATACTTCGTACGACGTAGCTTCAACAGCAACTGATAAACTTCGGTACAGGATGGGTGAAGAAGGCGGTGGAGGATCTAAGCTATCCGTAGGAGGCTTCATCAGCCCGGGCATTGGCATTATCAAGTCTTGGCAAGGCATTGTTGAAATAGTCCTACGAGGATCCCTGATAGTAAGTTTCGACTTGTATGCATTTTGTATATTAGGGTGATGAGGTGGGTGAAGGAACGATGCTAGTAGTTGTTGTGACTGACTTGAAGAGAAACAGAAAACTCTGAAAAGATATTACCTAACCAACCAAATAGTACTTGTCTCTGCTTCATAATGGTTCCCATAGAGTGTGCCCTAAATGGGCATCATAAGAACTTTCTGCATTACCAATATTGCTCTGTGGATAAGAAATTTTTTTTTAAATTTTTTTCCGATAATTACAGTGGTAATTTTGATCATGTTTGTGAAGGGAATGGCAAAGCTTGCCACAATTTAGTCTGACGAATTATAGTAATAGGCCTCTAGTCTCATGTTTGTGTAACGTAGACATACCTTCCGTTGCACGTTGACAATTATGAGGTAGCAGTTGTCCCAAAGTTGACAGCTAAATGACTGGTGCTTGGATGCTGAATATATGTAATGGCATAGATAAAAGAAAGCTTTTATTTTTTGTAAGAGTAGCAAAACAAGTAAACCTGGCCATCTATGAGTAACCACTGCGCTTGTTCAACTATGTGTGTATCATTATTTTGAGCTCGTTCAGACATAGCTAACTTAGTTACGTAATATTTCTGCATTTAATGCGTTCTGTTATAACAATTACACTTAGCCTCGATGATATACCAAGTTTAGCTTTAGTTTCAAAAGCTGTGTGTTCGTGAGAAGGAACATGACACAGGGCAGGGCATTTCATGGTAAGGTTTAAAAAATATTTTGGTAAATTTTCTAATTCTCTTGGAAAAGTATGGAAATAATTCTGATGAAATGATATATTTCGGTACCTGTTAGTATAAGTAATAGAACGGGTAACCGTACTAAGAAGGATTAATAGCACAAGTGACGCAATTGAAATAGCACAAAGCGATGCCGAGTGCTATTTCAATTGCTTTACGAGTGCTATTAATCCCTAGTAGCACAGGTTACCCGTGCTATCACTCACTAATAGTAGGCAAGCTTATTTTTATCATTTGTACTGTAACTACACTGTATCATTCACTCACTATATCTGGATTTCAGGATTAACGTCAACTTTGTTCTCATTAGATGTATTCTCTCTCTTTCACAGGCTTTAAACAATACAGAATTAAAAATATTTGGTCGCCCCCGGGAATCAAACCCAGGACCGCTTGTATAATGCACAAGCGCTCTATACAAGCGGTCTTGGGTTCGATTCCCGGTGGCAACCGAATATTTTTTAATTCTGTATTGTTTAAAAAAGCCTGTGAAAGAGAGAGAATACATCTAATGAGTAAAAGAAGGCTGAGAATGAAATTGTGAAGTGATAACTTTGTTCTCAACCTATGACTCCTCTAAATCTGTTGAACTAATTACGTCGAATACCAAAAGAACTTCTGCACTAAAGAGTGACGTCTCCAACTAGAAAATACTGGAACTGTAGGTCTCCGAGGCTAGCGTACATTCGTGCACACTTACCCCATACCATTTCACTTTCCCCATACTATTTTTTATATTAAACAGCAATTTTCTGATGTACAATTAAAATACGAAAGCAAATGGGGATTATTTTGAAAGTCACAGTGCTTCCTCGGTAACAACCTTGTCAGATGACTTAGATAGGCCTAAACCAATAACCAGTTGGTGCGCTGTTTGAGTGCCAATGCAAGTAAACTGCTTAATTAAAATTACATACATGTAGTAATTTCTTGAAAGCTGTTTTTACTACTAAAGTATTGGGTATGTATTCAAAACTAATTATCTTCCTACGACAATAACACGACTACAAGATTGTTATTCCCACTTTTGTAGAAGTAAGGGTTTTCCTATGGCTGTTGACTATTATTTTAGCTAATAGTACGGGTGTAAATTGCCCATTCAAAAATGTATAGGAAAAATTGCTGTTCAATTGAAATCACACGGGGAAAGTGAAATAGTGCATAACTAATTGAAATAGCACAGTAACTAAGTGGAAACTAAGTGAAATACCACGGTAGCTAAGTGAAATAGTACAGGTAAGTGCGCACGCGTGCAGCGTTAACCTTGGAAACGTACAGTTCGAGTAGTTTCTAGTTGGAGACAATGTCATTCTTTACCAAAGAAGCTCTACCCGTATTAGACGTAGAAAACGAAGTTCTAGCTGAAGCTTATCGTGAAATAAGGAGATAGTGAGTGGACGATACAGTGTAGCTACAATTGCAAAAGATTTTTTTTTTAAAGCTGGCCTACTATTAGCGAGTGATAGCACAGGTAACATGTGCTACTAGGGATCAATAGCACTCTAAAGCAATTGAAATAGCACTCTAAAGCAATTGAAATAGCACGAGGCTTCTCCTCATGCTATTTCAATCACATCACTCATACTATTGATCCCGAATAGCATGGTTACCCGAGCTATTACTCAACAAATACAGAATTACTTTCTTACTTTCTCATCTAAAGTAATACTTTTGAGTGGTATTTAGCATTTCTGACCATCTAGGGTAGCACTCAACTACTAAACGGAAATTTCGGTCAAGGGTCGTCTATACCATTGTTTCCTCTCAACATAACTTGCAAAAAAAGCAATCATTTCTAGGAGATAATTACATACCAATCCTACAAGTAAGGCTTCCTAGTAACTGCTGTAAGCCTTAAAATTTGTAATTTTAGAAGGCAACTGCACGCATTTAAGCAATAATATGCTTATTTATCACAAAGACAACAACCACAGTGTGTATTCATGAACAATTCATGGGCTGAGCCTGGTTGGTAGAGTGCCACCTCAAACTGAATGGGTGAAGCATCATCTAATTTGAAATGAAGGCCATTAATAAGTATGGTAGCTTAAAGCAGGTGAAACCAATGAGGAACGGATGGAGAAGGCAGTAACTCCACACAGCCTAAATCCACAATCATTAATAGAAGGACAGAGACCTTGGGAAGCAGGAGGAGAAGGGAATCCATGATTCAAGAGATTAGAGATGAATAAAGGAAAGGTTAAAGATAACTGAGATGACTCGAGGAGAAAGATATCGGGAGAGGGAAACTGATATAACTAAATCAGATAGTAGAGGATAAATATGAATGCAGTAGCATAAGGTTTTTTTTTTATCAGTTCTTAAACTTAAGAGTACATCGAGTGCCACTGTGTGGCAGGGTACTTGCTAATTTAAGGGATTACGCACCATCCTTACATATAAATGCGTATATATAACAGACATAATATGATTTCTCCCCAATACTATCTCATTTACAACTCATTCTCTGGTGTACGTACTCACTGCTTAATTTAATTGCCGAGATATCTGTATAAACTTTGATTTAGGTTGTGAAGAGTTTTGAACGTGAATGGAAATTTTATTTCTCTATAAAATTTGGCTCATTAACGGCAGGTAGTGTTACATGGACAAGTTAGGCTCCTTTCACTCTTTTCCTGATGGTCTCATAGTGGTTAGGTAGACTGTCTGCAGGAGAAGCCAGCTTTCTACCAGGAACCTAGGTTTCTTGCACCCAAATATTTGTGTGTCTGGGGTCACCCCTCTTTAATACACACACACACACACACACACACACACAAATGCAAAATTCAAATTCTCTTGAGAAAAGAAAGGCCTTGAATTTGCACTCCAGCAAGTGCCCGGTACCTAATCACAGCTGGGTGGACTGGTAGGAGGCAAATGGCTCTGGGCCTGGTTTTCCATTTGCCTCCCACCAGTCCACTGATGTGAGTTAAGTGATATAGTAGCACGGTCTGGACTATCGGGTACACTTGCTGTATATGGAAGTTAGATAAAGTACTAGTGGTGTGCTTGAGCACAAATGGCGAGCGAGCTTAAAACTACTCTACTGTTAAAAGTTTGATTTTAACTTCTAACACTCAAGCTACTAAAACAAAAGTCGAGTTTTTAAATTATGTATATACGGTAAAGGGGATTCATTGCCATAGTAACCACTCCCCGCAACTCTTTGAATTGAAAAAATAAATAAATAAATAAAGCAACAAAAAAAACAAGTCACAATGTTTAAACGTTTTCTTTGTGATATTCTTCAGCTAGGTAGTAGTTGTAACGCACAATACTTTCACATAACTGGACATACCTACACAAGACTTAACTTTGTGAGTAGTCTAGTGATCAATGGATTTTCAAGTAAATACTGTTGTGTAGGGCTTAGCGTATTAACTTACCACCACTACTACTTCCAATAGAAATGGAACTCCAGTAAGTTTTTGAGTTTTAACTGCACCCACAAAAGAATTCAAAGCGGTAAGGAATTCAATTTCTAGGGTGATACGGGTAAGGATCGATAAATCAGAAGGATATGTTTAGTGAAATTTGGGACGGGGTCGAATACAGAGCTAACACAAAAATACATGAGGGTCAAAGTACAAAATGACATACATACGTCCACACATATATTATATAAACAAACAAATATCCCCAATTTTCAATTGTATTACCCCTGAGAGTGTCTCACTTGCTCACCAAATAAGAAATATGAGCTTTATTGATAACTATGCTGAATCATTTCTCCCCCATTAGTATTTCCCTTGAAGTTTATGAATTAATAAAAAAATTTGATCGTGAACAAGTGAATAGCTACAGTCATACCCACTGTACATACTTTCATGGCATATTTTTTGCTATATTATAGTTTTAAGGGAGAGGGGGAGGGAAATGTTAAACTCCTCCCCTCTATAAAAGCCCTGCTAGATATGCTATGTGTCACGATGATGCCTTGAAGCATTTGTTTAGTAAGCCTCATAGCCAATATAACAAACAGCATCTCAGGGTTGGCTTTTGCTTTAAAACTGATTACTGGCCAAAAACGGAATTTTGCTACCTCTCGTGAAAGGCCAAATACGCAATTCTGCAGGGGGTAATAACTATCTGCCTACAGCTAGCTGCATACCTGAATCTACCGGTTATCTATCATTGCATCTCAGGTTTGTAATGTAGTATAGCTATCTGTACAGCATATCTACAAGTGTGGTTACAATATAAAATTTATCAGATTAACCTTGCTACAAAACACTTCAAGTTTATCAAATATTCTCATATAAAATTTTATAACAAGAACTATAATTCATGATTATTTTGATACTTTGAGTTATGCTGCAATGATAGCTTAAGTCTTCTGGAGAAGTTTATTGATTCTACTGTGGATTCAGGACTCCAAAGATGCAGGAAACACAAGAGTATCTCCAATTTCCAAGCTGATGCATAACTTTGGAATAATAGTAGTATTGTAAAGTTCATAATATACCTGGAAAATATAAAAAGAACACAAGAATGTCACAGAGTGACTTATTAAGGAATTAAAGTCGATATCATTGGCTAGATTTGGATGTTTTCACTCTTACTAATATAAATCTGAAAATGGCGTGTGTTTTGTTTCCTAACAATTCACCTTTATAAGTTGCTGTTAGTGTCCATTCTTGCGTCATTCATAACCATTACTCAAATATCTGAACTTGTCTTCTATTGTAAGCTCATAACTAGCGTAGTGAAACTAAGCAACGCGAAGTGGTACCCCAAGGACGCTACGAGATACAAAAAATTTTCGTAGCCTTAGGCGTCCTCCCATCCACTGTCGAAAACTGGAGCGCGCAGGACTTTCAATCCATTGAGCAATAGCAAGAGCAAGCTTTTACCAGCGGCTGATCAATAGAAACTTTATGTCCAGGACCGATTGTTTCTCCGCTACAAAGTCAGAAAGTTGCTTCTCCAGTAAGGGTTACTTCCGGCGGAAAAAAATACGGCGGCTCGCGGCACCGCGGTTAAGTAATAATTCGGCCGGTAATCGGTTAAGGTTGTTTTTTTCCTTAGCCAAACCCAGTTTTAAGATGCATGGAGTCTGTGGAGAGTGTTATGATGTCCATGTTTTAGTTTTCAGTATTTATAAACAATTATTTAGTGGTTCATGCCATATTTGGTACTGATGTTATATATATATATATATATGTATTATACTGTATATATATATATATATATATATTTATTGCAGCTTTGATATTTTTACTTGAATATTTCCGCATCACGCGAGCGTTCTGTATTCTCCCATATTGTACGGTTTATATTGTACGCTCCTTGTAGCGCGCGCGTAGCGAGTAAAATCAATGAAAATTGTATTGTAACCGGTTGAGAAAAATTTCAAAGAAGCAATAAGTCACTTATCACACTCGTCGTACAATATGGGAATGATATTTTACTCTCACGCCACATTTTCACTCGCCTTTGGCTCGTGAAAATATTTTGCGTGCTCGTAAAATATTTTCCCATATTGTACTCTGACTCGTGCTATAAGTATTATATATATAATATATATACTGTATATATATATATATACATGTATATATATATATATATATACTGTATATATATATATACATGTATATATTTATTTATATACCGTGTGTATATATGTATATATTATTTATTATTTATCATTATAATTAGGTCCTCACTCCTGGATTAATGAGTTATTGACCCTCAGTGCGCATGCGCGAGAGGGTTACAGTAGTAGTACTGTCTGTCATGCTCTGATTTAGGAGATTACTGACAATAACTAACCGTTGAATTAGGTATGAACTTGATTTAAACCCTCCCATAGTGCTACTTTTTAATTTCATTAATCATGCACCACTGCAGCCCATTAATTAATGAGTATTCATTAAGAGAGTACTACATGTCTTCATTTCAATCCAATAGATGAATCAAAAGTTATATAAAAGCTAGTGAGCAACATTTCCATGTGTATTACTCTTGTCTTGTCGTCTGTCTCTCCCTTTACCTCCTTTCTCCCAGATCCTAGCACTCATCACTATGATAGCCGGTGGGTCCAGCCAGAGTGCTTCATCCAATGAAGTTGTGAGGTCCGTCGGTCCTCTTATACAGAACATCAACTCTGCCTCTGGCTGGATCATCTTCGTTGGATTCGTCCTGTTCTTCTATGAAATATTTATGGTTATCCAGCGCTTTGTCAATATCAACATCATCAATTCCCACATTAAAATTGTGTTGATAATTGTAAGGGGCAATTTCATTAGTTGTATATCTGAGGCCTTAAATTTTTAAGTAGTTGGGATGTTGTAGTTGTTTGCTGGGAGGATGATGTTTTATTTATGTATTTATTTATTTATTTTATTTATTTATTGCAACAAAATTAGTTTTCTCCATTTGAAATGTCTTAATTGTTATTATCATTAGGTACGAGTTAACCCAAAACTGTATTATGCATTAATTAGTATTATATTCAGTTAAAGGTCTTGTAATACCAGCTAAATTAGTAGGGCTTAATTAATGATCCGCTAAGTTATTATTTTGTCTGTTTATTCAGGACACCATCGTCCATGGGGTGATCATCTTGGGGTTGTTTGCGGGGGCGGTTTCCCTGGCCTCGTACATTCCTGACTTGAACCCACATCTTCAAAATGACCTATTTAGCAGCACTTTCCGTCGGGTGAAGTCAGCGGCTGAGGCAGCTTGTGTGAGTTTTATTATTACATGGATGGAGTTGGGGTAGTCAAAATATTTGGAAGTGTCATAGTCAATTTGGCATGTTAGAGAAATTATTGTTTGAAAAGCCGCACCTCATTATGATCAGTAAGATTGCAATTAGGCAGGGGTGGGAAAGAACCAAGAAGTGGACAGACAAGAAAATAATGGGTAATGGTCTTCATTTTTAATGTGTATGCATTATTTTAAGTTGTGTAAAACATGATTATGACATTGACTATGTTTATTGGGTGAAATGATCCACTATTACTATTATACTCTTTTTGTATGGAAATATAATATTGGTATTTTTGTTAATGAAATGTGTACTTTTGTAAATTGGGTTGCAGGTCTTTTCGTTCATGACGATGATAGTGACCATAGCTACGGCTGTGTTTGTCATGCTGGGTGCCCTTGTGTTTGGCTGGAATCCGACATTGGCCAAGTATTCGTCCAGCAGCGGAGGAAGCTCTGAGTGACATTAGACTGTATTACTAACTCTCTCATTATTATTATTGATGCGCTGGTTTTTATTGCTACATTATATTATTGCTTGTTTTAGGGAGTTGTTGTTGATTTTTTTAATTACACCTGTATAGATATCACATAAGTAATGGTCACAAACAGAATCTCGCTATGTTTGGATTCGCGTATTTCTCCGCCCCCGCCGCCTGCTTCGGGAAATAAAGTAAAGGTCGTCGTTGTTAAAAGAATGGCTAGGAGGGCTATCATATTGCTAAGGTTTTGTTTCTGTTTATTTGTATTGTTGTTGTTGTCAATTTTAAGTTACTTCATAAAATAATCCTAGCTACTCAAACATTAGCACTGCGATTTGGACGCATCCACCACCCAGCAGTGCACCAGCCCCACCCCCTAACCAGCTGAATAAAAACCGTCAATTTCACCTTATTTCCAATACTGTTCTCGCCCGGCATGGAAGAGATAGAAGTTGCTCCGTTGTTGGATCTCCCTGCGGATATATCTCCAGCTAAAAGGGCGATGACCCGTGCACCTGCATCCTCCGATTCTGGCAGGGAGTGGTGGAGATAATCCTCCGAATAATCAGTATAGTGAGTTCTCAATGAATAATGACCCAATAATAATTTATGTACTATTTTGCTTGACAATAATAGCTACACTACGAGTTTATTTCAGAGCCGGCATGACTAGTAGCTTTTCAATTAGGCTAGCTATTTTTCACATGAAATATGTAGTGAATAAATGCAACTGTAAAGTTTTATCTAGAACCTCACCTCTTTGCTTTAATTTCGCCCTAGATTGTTTTAAGTGTCTGCAAACTTGTGTTTTTAATTTTAATTGTATATAGCTACTATGACCCCAGTGGTGTAATAGGAGCTTAACCCTTTCGTTCCGGATCCCGCTTTAAAGCGGGTGAAGACCGGTTGGCTTCTCCGAATTTTTAAAAATAGTTACTTTATAGCTAGAACCTTCAGATTGCATACACAGGTGCCCAATGCATTGGAGAAGCATCTAAAATAGCTTTCAGCCAGGACTGCTTCGACTGTACCTCACAGCAGTTGCGTTTATTTCTTCCTCGGCAAAAACAAACAAACATCGGTTCTCCGTCGAATTAAAAAAAAAGTTACCTTCTTCACAGCAGCTTCATTTATGGATCCAGTCATCTCCAGAGCTTTGTAGAAGCAGCGAAAAATTGCTTGAGCTCAGTAACCTTCCATAACACATTGAAACAACCGCTTCTTTGCCGACCAAGACTTTGCGGTTTGACTTACTGTCTTCTCCATTTTTTATAAAATCGCCAGTTCAACTGGGGGCCTCCCTATTACGTACAGTCTTAGGTAATGCTTATTAAATCATAGGAAAAACGTGAGCGTGTCGTGTGACCCCGGATGCAAAAAAAAAAAATTTCGAAGTCATTTTTTGGAAGATGGCGTCTACAAGTTACAATGCGGTGCAAGTTTTAGACTTGCTTGATGCTGACTCTAGCGACTCAGGATCAAGCGGAGAGAAGGGAGATGACATCTAGGGCTATAGGAGGCCCTGTATCAGGGTTGGTGGACCAGACCCCGTCAACTCTGATACTGAAAATGGGAGTCAAGAAGATGATCAAGGTAAGCTTGTCTTTCTCTTGTCTTTCTCTTGAAAAATAGCAAGCTTCTGTTGTGGAAAGGACTTATTTATAGCTATATTGAGATAGAGTAAGCTGTTTAGCTATAATATATATATTTCATTGAGTTTTGAGATTTGAAAGTGGCTTGTGGCTTTTTGAACAAATTCAAATTTTCAAAAAAATAAAAAAAATTTTTTTTTACCACATATACTACTAGGACCAGATGTGAATGCAGTCACCGACCCCGATTACGCAGATGAGGCGACAGGAGCAGAGTCTTCCAGTCATGAAGGAGAGGATACCGGACCTGAGTCTTCCAATGATGAAACACAAATAGGCAGCAGGTTCCAGTGATGAAGAAGAGGAAGTGGCTCCTCCTGCTCCGAGTTCTGGACGTCCTCGCGGTCGGAGAAGGCGGGAACCGAAGAACAAGAGTCGGGTGGATGAGGTAGGGGGAGAGTGGAAGAAAGATGACAACACACCCATTGATATTCCATAATCTTTTGTGTGAAGGACCACAGACTTTGATATTTGTGGCTGCTCCCCCCCCCCCCCCCCTGAACATCCCAAAAGTTGTAATATGTATTGTTATTGTCGTTGTCGTTGTCTGTGTTTTTGTGGTGTTGTAGTGGAGCTTCACACTCGATGTATATGTGTGTGCGTGGAGTTGAAATGTTATTCTGGCGCTTCCAGATCTAACCGGGGAGGGAACGAACTCGGGGGGGGGGGGTCTTTTCCAATCGGGGCTACTATGCCCATGTAAGTTGAATTTCATGTATGTGTGTGTGTGTACACCAGTCAATTTATATTATACATTTATTTTTATGATCTGTATTCACCTGTATCTTCTTTTTTCTAGTGTGTGTGTGTGTGTGTGTATGTGTGTGTGTGCATTTGTGGAATGAGAGAGAGCAACCGTGGACAAACAGTATGTGGCACTTCCGTATACAACCTGGGAGGGAACTCTGGATCTTTTTGGATCGTGACTACTATGCCCATGTAAGTTGAATTTCATGTGTGTGTGTGTGTGTGTACACCAGTCAATTTATGTATAATAAATTATACATTTATTTTTATATTCACCTGTAGCTTCTTTTTTCTTGTGTGTGTGTGTGTGTGTGTGCGTGCATTTGTGGAAAGAGAGAGAGAGCAACCATGAATGAACAAACAGTATGTGGCGCTTCCGGATCCAACTTGAGAGAGAACGAACTCGGGGGTCTTTTTCGGTCTGTGACATCATCCATGCCGGGTAAGTTGAATTTCATTTCAACTTACTGATATTTGGGTGTCCAGCTAGGGCTGGGGGGGGGGGGGTTATGGTACAAGAATGTATGTATGTTTGTTACCTTTTCATACACAACTACCTACCTAACATTCTGTCTGATAGACTCAGTTACTGTGGGTTGTGAACTGTCACCATGATGCTCTGTGCATTCACCAGAACAGAAGGGACAAGTTTCATTAATGTGAAGCACCTTTATTGTAATTTTTGCCTTCCTTCTCAGGATATCCTTCTGAGCATGAGCATGGCGATGATGATGCTGGCTGGCTCTATATCTGCTTCCTACTCCATCGAAAAAAAAACCCTCCACCCACCATCACCGCCCACATGATCACTCTCATGACCACGCCCACAACCATCATGACCCAATCCAACCAATTTCCTTGCCCCCCCTGTACTAATCCATTTGACTGCTACAGTGGAGGAGGTGGTGGAAGGTGCGGGGGAGGGGGAGGAAGTTACGGTGGAGGGGGAGGAAGTTATGGGGGAGGGGTGGAGGATGTGAAGGGGGACACTGGAGGTTGTGCTGGAGGCAATTGTGGAGGAGGTGGGGGTTGTAGTGGTGAAAATTGTGGAGGGTGTGGTGGCAAGCCTGGAGGAGGGCATAATCATGGAGGAGGAGGAAAGCCAAAGCCAAAGCCTCCTGGCCATGACAACTATGGCCATCGTCAGTTGGTAGAATGCTGATCTTCACTTATTGTTTCAATGGCAAGTTAAATTTTAAATAGTTTAGAACAATGTAATTAATTTAATATTAACATTTTATTGTTGCTTTTTGGAGGTAATTATGTCTTACTTAATTTTTTTTATTTTTTATTTTTTTTACTAATATTGGAAGTGACTATAGGGACTTATGCAGTGTGATATAATGCTTAGGGAATTGATAGATATAATATGTGCAAGGTGTCTGGATTTGTCACAGTCCCCTGCTTTCTTGGGTTATCATGACATACTGAAGTGATTGGCGTATTTATATGACACATAACCTCAATTACTGGGAGTGAACCACAGTGAAAGATAAAAATCTAACCTTTTATCAAGCCAGCTTTAACCAAATCCTCATTGGCAATTCCCTTGAATTCTATGAAATGCCCACCACCATCATATGGAACTTATAACGCTAGCCTAATCACCGGTTAATTTGTTTATTGCCTTATGATCTCCTTACTGATGTGTGCTTAGATGTACGGCGGTCGGTCAATATATTCACCGTAATTACAGCAATAAAATTTCTATCATGTAGCTGGCCCAATTTCTGCAAGACAACTTCTGAACTTTGTTGCTATGAAGATATTACTTTGATAACCCTTTACCTAACAAGGTGCGAGGACACACTGGGGCGGGTGAAATGATTTTATACAGCCTTCTCTCAATCAACTCTATTAAATAGTCCTTATAATTAATGCCGGTTAAAGGTGCAATAATTGGATAAAAGCCTTTGAATCAGTGTGTAGTCACTTGAACCAACCTAAACCATTTCCTTTCTTCATTGCAGGTGTTCTCTGTTCTTCATCATATTCAAGTGGAACAGATTCATTGGATTCTACTTGGCCAATATCTGGCCTGAGATGTGAACTCTTCAGCCTCATCCAGCTTGTACAATCAATGAAAATAAGTCATTACTTCGTTCCTTGTCTTTACCATTATTTTGTATTTATAACTTAATTATTGCATTCACTTCTTACTATAAATAATATTCTATTTTGTGCATTGTAAACATAACACTGTATCTTCATTGTAATGATAGCAGTAAATAAACGATTGTATTATTACTGTATTATCACTTTTTGTATAATATAGATTACATGTATTTCCAGTAAAGATTTGAGACAGAAGAAATAATATAGCTTGCAGATAAAAATTAGCAGTGCTGGCTGGCAATAAAAAATTTTTTTAATAAAAACTAAAAGAATTTAAACACTGACTAATCAGATTAAAAAGTGGTGCAAAGATTTAAAAAAAAAGTTGCTTCAGTAGTTGTTGTAAGTGGGTGTGGCAAGTTTGGGTAGACGCTTCACATCACAACACAACAACTTCTGTCCGGTTGACCTGGTGACCTCGGCACCTCCGGACTGGAGGATTGCGGGGATATTGATGGCGAGTGGGTTGAGTCATAGGTAGACGGTGCTCTGCGAATAGGGTGTTCGCTCTTCTTCAGCACACTCTTCCTGGGTACTCGACTCTTGTGGAATGGTTCCTCCTGCAGCGAGTACCTCACTGGTCTCCCCGCATCTGTCACTCTCGCCCGGGAATTGCGCTTCTCCTCGACAGAATCCGATATTTCAAACTTGGGCGTGGAGTTTTTGTTGGGTAGGGGAGAGAGGGTGTCCTCCGTTAGCGGGTCCTCCGTTAGCGGGTCTGCTATACCCGCTTCACCGGAGTCCTTAAGTGTCGATGGCTGGCTGACCTCTCGAGCTTTAGACGCCTTCCGATCAACAGACAGGGACTTGAGCCTCACCAGAGCAACCATCTCATCCTCATCATCAGCAATTTCATCCGTCATTGCCTTATCGTCAATATTACCTGCTAAACTTCTCTCCAAATCCTACAAAAAAAGTTTTTTTCATTCACTTCAATGGCACTTGGTAATAACACAAATCTCTCTCTCTTTATATTTTGCAGAGTTGGTGCACTAATTGTTGTTGTTGTTGTTTTTTTTGTTGTTTTTTTTTGTATTATGGGGTGAGCGAAACGAGACGCTTACTAACGAATCTCAAATGAGATTTAGGTATATATATGGGAAAGTTCAAAGAGGTCAATGAGTGTCCACCCCCAGAGGCTACTTTAAAACGTAAACATTAGCACGGCACAAGAAGTTTAGGAGAAAACACTTTTAAGTTACCTTGCCTAATACGCTACGTCACATTTAAGAACTATGGAGGAATCACAAATCTACAATCTACGATTGTAAGCTACATAATATATTCTATCTTTAGCAGTCATATTTTCCTTAAACCTATGCATTACATTCACTTATTCAATTATGTGCACATATGGAATACCAAGATTAAGACAACAACTGAGACCCGGTAAAGGGACTTCACTCACAGGTAAAGGGGTTTCACTCACATGCTGTGCCATTGATGTTCTCCTCATGGAAGCTTCCTTCTCTATGGACTGTTTGGCCATCTCTTCCTTGGCCTGCTGGCTGATCCTCTTCACGGACATTCTCCTTGCTCGAGGCATGAAACTTCCTTCTAAGTCACTGTCATCCTCGTTCTCGTCAGCCACGACAGGAGTGTCACTGGAGTTGCAATTCTGACCTTTCAACTCAAGGATCAGCTGCTTTACCTCAGGATCCTCTGCAATAGCTAAAAAAATTTAAAAAAAATAAAAAAAGAGGGGGGGGTGGAGGGAAGCAGAAAGAAAGAAAGAAAAAAGCATGGAAGAAACAACAATAAAAATCAACAACAAGTAATTAAAGCTGAATCTAATCTATTACTCTATTATAGCATGGCTTACCATAAGGCGCCTCCCCTCTCAAGTTTTTCAAATCCAACGTGGCGCCTTTGGCTGCCAGTTTCTTCATCATCTCGACTTGGTTCCAACACACAGCAGCATGGAATGGAGTCCAGCCTTCGTTGTCTATGATATTCAGATCCACGCCTTCCTGGGCTAAGATGAAATCCATCACTTCGGAGTAACCATTGGCCGCTGCCACGTGAATCTACGGGGAAGGGGAGGGGAGGGGAGTGGCAGGAGAACATACAGGAGGAAGTGTAGTCACATACGAGAGGACAAATCATAACGAGGGGAGGGTAAAGGATGGCAAGGGACCAGGAGAGAGAGAAGGAATATGGGGTTAGGGAAGAAAGAAAAAGAGAAAGAAGGGAGAGGATACAAAGAGATCAAATACCAAATTATTTTAAGCTTTCACAGATAGCTAATATTCTTTTGGATTGACCTTGTGAAAGATAACATCAATCTACTCCAGAGCCTATATATGTGACTGAGTAAGTAGCCACCAAAAACTCCGCCCAACTATATATTCACATGTAGAGCAAAGAGACTGATATTTGATACAAGTTCACTGAAGTGACAACATTTTAAAGACCGCACAAACCATTCCATAGCCATTTATTAAGCCTACTAAAAAAATACTACAAAAAGTAACCCCTGTAATTTTTCAGTAACTCGGCAAGTAATAGAGAATACCTTCAAATCTATATTTAAAGTTCTACAGAATTGATTCTTAAGTAGCTGGTTACAATAGACTCTCTTACTTCTTAAGAGTTAACTCTAAGTAGCTTCTAAGTAGCAATATTTGCAACTCTCCTGTATGTATCTAACCAAAAGCCACCTTAACAGCTTCCTGTTCATAACTCGTTTTAAATGCACTTGCCAAATACCACTTGTGGCTTTAAGCACTGCCCGTTGACTGTAGTATCAAGACCACAATGTGACCACGCCCCCCTCACACAGCTTACCGCCGACGCCCCATATTTGTCCTGTATGTTGAGCGTCCTGTTGTTCCTCACACTATCCTTTATGTCGGCCAGCATCGTCTTGGCAACGGATACCCTGATATACTCTAGCACATCATCAGTATAACCTGGACAGATCACATGCAAACCACATGATACATATGAATACTAAACACTGGAGTTTAATCAAAATACAGGAGATTGAGAAATTATTGGTACTAGAGCTGGACTGAATATCAAAACTTGTACCACAGTACGTTCAAACTGTCCAATCAGATTGCTAATTCGTCATACCCACCTCCTAGGAGGTGAATAAGTGAACTGTCCAATCAAAATTTAGTTTCTATGCATTTCCCATAGCCTAGAGCCATGGTACAAGTCGGCTGCATCCCACCGTGTTCGGTTGGTACGTGATTTACACTATCCTTGGGCTGTCTGCCCTCGGTTGTGTAAATCCCGTACCAACCTCCACGTCATGGTGTAACCAATACATACCTACTCCCGTCACAGAGTGGCCACCCTAGTTACCAAACCACGGATGTCATGTTAATTAGAATCACATTCGAATACCTATCTATAAGGTTCCCAGAATGTGTTTCACACCAATCTCTGAATCACACACACACACACACACACCAATAGATACAAGTCTGGCAGGGGAGAGGACAATCTGAGTTATTGGGAGGGCAAACTTTTTAATCAGTATACAGTACTTGTTCCTGTACCGAGAGAAAATTAAGTTGAAATTTATGAGTGTTAATTACTATAAAGGAGTGATTTGCTAACAACTCCTTCCTATGCTTTTCTCCAAGCATGGAGAAAAACATAAAAACAACAAAAACAACAACAACAACAACAACAACAACTAAGACAAGGCTGATTCTTGCTACGTATGTAAAGGTCAGTTTTTGAGACCATATTATGTCCTGTACTTCAGACTGACTACTTGTAGACCCTTTACCTGCTTCAATCATTTTTTGCTGCAGAATATACTTGATGTCGCTGTCCGCAGCTACGTCAATGGGCATCTTGTCGTCGTTGTTAAGGGCAACCAGGCTGGCCCCTTCAGTCACAAGGAGGTTTATCATCTGTATGTTTCCTGTTGCCGCGGCAGCGTGAAGAGGGGTCCACCCCTCAATATCCCTGGCATTCATGTCTACATTGTGCTCCATCAGAACCTCAGCCATCTCCAGCTCATTGTCGATGCAGCACTAGGGAGGGAAAATGGAGGGAATTAGGAGGGAAAATGGAAGGAATTAGGAGGGAAAATGGAGGGAATTAGGAGGGAAAATAAAGGGCAAAGGAAGGGATATGGAGGGACATGGGAAAGGAGGGAGATAGAGGGAAAAGGAGAGGAAATGGGAGGGAAAGAGAGAAAATGGAGGTAACCAGGAGGGGAAAGAAAAAAAAAAAAAAAAAAAAAAAAAAAAAAAAAAAAAAAAAAAAAAAAAAAAAAAAACAGAGAGAAAGATAAATAGACCGGAAATAGAAATAGTAGGGTAGCTTAGGGATTTTATAGTTACAAAATTGACAAAAGCACCAAATTTTGTCAGTAGATAGGAGACTATATGGACTATCAGAAATGGTATGGCTGCAATCACAAATAACAACTGGAGTAGACTTATGGACATTAACAATAAAAAAAACGCGAAAATTAGCGCGAAAATAGGAAAATGCTTTTTAAGATGTGCAAAGCTGGACTGTATGCATGTGTTAATAAGTCTAGTTATAGCTGCTACATGAATGCTGATTAGGCTACATGACAGGGCATCATCTGGAGTACAGTTCAGCTGGAAAGCATGGCCCACAAGATTGACTGGAAACTGTGCATAGTCTGTCAGGCTAAGTCAGAAGAAGATTTGCGTTGTCCTTCTAGAAATGCTTTGGATGTGTACAAGAACTTCTTGAAGAATGTTAAAGAACTCCAGAAAATCAATTCTTTGCCAGTCAAAATAGACTTTGGAGATGAAGGAACAGCTACCAATTTCATGAGCAACAAAGCCTCATGGCACAAGCAGTGCCATCAAAAATTCAATAATTCAATGTTGGAACGTGCTAGATTGAAGAGGAAGAGGGAATCAACTGAAATTGAAGATGAACATTATCGTCCGAAACGTCAGAGTAGCATGCTAAGGGACCTTTGCATATTTTGTGATAAAATCACAACAGAACAGCTACATGAAGTCACGACTTTGAACGTTGATAAGTCCATTAAGGGTATGGCTACCGAGATGAGTGATCGTGAGTTACTTGCAAAAGTTAGTAGTGGAGATTTAATTGCTTTAGAAGCAAAATATCACCTTAACTGCTTGACAGTTTATCGAAATCGTTATCGTACCTTTTCAACACAAAACTCCTCAAAGCAAGCTAGAGGACGTGCATTTTCTGAGGTTGTTGTGCAGATAGATGATGCCTTAAGTCAGGGTATTTACTCCTTTAAGTTGGGTGAACTATGCAGAGTTTATGAACAACGGATTAAGTACTTCATCCCTGATGCAACAGTAAACAAAACCCGGTTTAAAGGTGAGCTTCTCGATCACTATAAGCAGCATGGAATGCAAGAACATTCTGATGGAAGACGTGTTGTCCTGATATTTCCTGATGGGATGAAAACAATAATGCAAAATGCTTGTTTTCCATCTCACTCTACATCAGAAGCCACACAATTGGCTAGTGTTGCAAAGCTGGTTCGTAGTGAAATATCTGATATAGATAATTTCATGTTTGACGGCAATTTTGCCAATGACTGTCAAAAGGATTCGGTACCATATAACTTGAAACTCTTAATTTCAATGATCTTGTATGGTCCTTGTGTTGATTGCGTTGATACCCAAACTTGCCTTACTATATCTCAGTTGATTTTGTTTAACTACAAGAAAAAACAACAAATGGCAGAATCTGTGACTAGTACCCATCGTCACACACTTGATCGAGAGCCCCCCCTTCCTATATATATTGGCCTGAACATTCATTCTCGTTTGCGCACAAAAAAAGTTATTGCCTTCCCCCATTTCATGCATTCACAGGATGTGATACGACATCATCATTCTTTGGAAGAACCAAGAAGACAGCATGGGCTACATGGACTGCATACCCAGAAGTTACTAAAGCTTTTATGTACATATCAAACAATCCCTATTGTCGAACCCTTTTTACATCTTCTTATTTTGAATTGCTTGAGAGATTTACCATTCTTCTCTATGACAAGAGCAGTGTCTTGGGATCCATCAATCAGGAGCGTTTGCATCTTTTTACTAAAAAGAACAAGACTCTTGAGCATCTACCACCAACAAAGGTATTGAGTAACATGTGTACAATAAGCTTTGTAACTCTATAATGATATTTTACTAATTTTAGGATGCTCTACTTCAACATGCGAAACGTGCTGTATATCAGAGTGGTATTTGGACCACAAGTCATCAGTCATTACAGGCTAACCCTTCACCTGAAGGTTGGGGGTGGACTGAACAAGATGGTATCTGGAAGCCAGTATGGATGACCATTCCTGAAGCTGCAAGGGCTTGTAGTGAACTAATTAAGTGTGGCTGTAAGTCAAGCCGGGGTTGTACCATTTGTAAATGCGTCAAGGCTGAACTTCAGTGTACTGAACTATGCACATGTAGTTGTGAAATTTAATTATTCATTACATATATTATTTTTGAAAGTCAATAATGCAATTTTACAAATAAAAGTTTGCTCACTTTCAAAGTTATGATGGTAAATATAAATTTTGGTAGGATCAAATAGACCACTCAAATTCAAATATTGGACACAAATATATATATTTTCTAAATAAAACTTTGGCTCATTTCAAAATTGAGCTTGCAGCCTTAGATTTGGGTAGTCTATGGATATACAAAATACTAAGAATTGTATTTAGACTTTCATTCAAAGTTTATCTTACATAAACGAATTTTGATCATTGAATGTCACTAAATTGGTTAAATTGGCTAATTTCCGTGGCTCCTTTCAAATTTGTGCTTGCAGCCATGGATTTTTCTAGTTACTATGATCATATAGACCACCAAAAAAAATTTGGGACTTTTGTCAAAGATGTAACTAAGTCCCCACTTTTTTCCTCTAAGCCACCCTACTAAAAGGTAAGTTAAGAATAAGGAGAGGAGAGAGAGAAATTTAAAACTAGAAAAAAATCATAAGAGAATTTTTTTTTAAATTTCCTCCATACCATGAGGCATCATGCAAGTACACATCCCACTCATTCCAATTCCCAAACATCATCCACTTCCTCAGCAGCTACCAGGAAAACGTCCACAAACCCAGACTCTCATCTGCACTTCCTCCTTGAGGTACACTAGCCTTGCAGTGGGCATGTCAATACAACTACAGCAGCACCTGAGGCTTCTCACACTCCCAACACTTCCTGGTTAGTACATACCTGCTATTCCAAGAAAAAAGGGAGTCAGATCATATACAGTAGGAACAATGTAAATAGTGAACAATTAGTATTAGATTGGATTTTTTTTTGTTCAGAATATTTATCACCCCCCCCCCCCCCCCCCCTCCTCAACCCTTCTCCTGGTTCTTCATTACCACAGCTGCACAATTACCTTCGAGGGCTTTCAATTAGCCCTGAAATAATCTTTCTCCTAATAAACTTTCCACACACACACACCTCCTTCTCATAACCCTGTCCTTACCTTGTGTAGAGGTGTGAGGCCATCTGCATTGCTCACATTGGGATCACACCCCTTCTCCAACAACTTGGAAACTATAAACAACAACAACCACAACAACAAAGGTAAACTCTCAAAAAATAAACAACTTCAAAGCAGGTGAGGGAGGCGGGAAAGAAAGTAGAATAAGTATAGTTAACCCATAATGTGTGTGTGTGTGTGTGTGTGTGTGTGTGTGCATTCTGATAGACATTGATGGACACAGATGTGTCATCAGTAGTCAAAAACATTAATTAATAACTGATTTAGTCTGTCACTTGTGGGCAGAGAAACATCATCCAATGGGTGGCTTTCTTTCAAGGTCAAGGTCAAAATGTGTGTGTGTGAGTGTATGAGTGTGTATGTGTGTGTATGAGTGTGTGTGTGTGCTATGTACGCTCCTCTACCAGTTAAACACAATGTTAGAGCAATCACCCAACACCAAACATTGCATCAACACTTGAAACACTACCTGTGAAAACTGACACTAAAAAAACAACCCATTATGCATTACGGGAGGAGATACAGTAAGTCTCCAACTTCCATTAAAAGTGAGTGGGGCAGAAAAGAACAGAGAAGAATCTCCCACTCTAATTCCTGATTTACATTATTCAACACAACCATCGTATAAATCCTGCCACACCATATTACATTGTTGGCTCCGCCCTTGCCAGTAGTAGCACGTCACTACAAAATTCTTATGGAAGATGAAAATAAAATTTATTTTGTATATATATATATTAAGTGGTTGGAAAGGGTAATGGGAAGATGACAAGAAGCAATCAATTAGTGAACTTTGTCTAAAAAAGAATGCTCTTAGTCCCCATACAGAGCTGTTGGGAAATTATAATCGTACTTGTAAGTGAAACTAAAACGGAAGACGTCCATGCAACAAAGTTCGAGAGCTAACAAGCTAGCAAAAGTTGCCAACATACATAACTAAGACAAATATACTTCCAAGCCTTTCATCCCACACAGCATTCCCTATCAAACAGTCTGGCATTGTCACTGACAGGACAACAACAGGAATTCCTCTGGTAAGAAACCTCACACAACCACAGTGATGAAACACTAGAGAGAGAGAGTGAAGTCCGCGGCTCCTACAAAAATGAGATTTTTCAAACCGGCCACCACCCCATTTCTCAGCTAATGAAAGTGTCTCTCTGTACAGTTCCTGCCGAGTGCAGTTGGCTTTTGAACAGCTCCCTATAGCCACTCCTCCACCACCACCTAACCTACACACAGTATCATATTGACCCAAGTATTCTTTTGGTTAGTTTGACAGCATTAAAAAAAAAAAAAAAGCGTAGTACGTCATCAGACTTCTTGGTGTGACTTTGTAAACTTGAGTATCTAAAAGACAATCGAGTGGTAGATATTGCAGTTACTTTATTTCATGCTTCAAATGTATCAACTATATTTGTAATGTCTTCACCCTCACTTTAATTTACCCATAGACATAGCTAGTTGCTTATCTTAGCCTCGACTCCTTCCACAGTGAAACTTGATGAAGTTTTAATTAAACTTTGAACGAGTAGTGATACCCTTATATCCACAGGTTGCCTGATTGCTATTGCCATGTCAACCATGGCGATCAGTTACTAAAATACCTGCATGCTCATCCCAGCTTCATTATATTCACCAAGACAACTCCTCGTAAAAAATACTTCAACAGAAGATTAAATCTTAACAACGTGCTGACCCAAATACATCATTAGGAACTTTTAAACAAACTTTCCCTCTCTACAAGAATACATAGTGTAGACTTGTTCCCTACTTTCTGTGCCTTTTGCTACCTTTTTCTAAACTTATGACACACCACAACCACAGGAGCACCTGGCACTAATGAAACTGATTCATCTCCCTTGCCAGCATGTGCCACCTAGCACGGACTGAAGGTCACCTGCAAGCGTACCAATAGTTCTCAGAGGACGCAATAAATTTGTAACTGGAACTTGCACATGCAATTTCAATTTGTCTTTCTCTCTGTAGCTGTACAAGAGGAGCACAGGACCACCACACCATATGGGATGACAAAGAGACTCGCACACACACACACATACACACACCACATACATGCAGTTTTGACAAGAGACTAGTATGTAGAAGTAGAAAAGAGCAGAAATGACACCAACAGACTGCCAGCACCATTACTCTGTGTCAGCTCTCTCATGTTTTCCGTGCCCAGGTCTGTAAATGTTATCCCTGACCCCCCAACAAAGCACCGGGGAGCCAATTACTTTTGCGCAATAACATGGTTACCAGCAGTACAGTTGAAACCTCTTAATACATTAATGTGATTCATAAATGGCAAAGGAAGGCAATGTGAATCCAATTAAGGAATACCACTAATGTGCCCCAGCTTTAATAGAATTAACACATCAAAAAACTGGCACTGTGATTTTATATATACATATATATTATATATTATGCAGTGTAATATATTTAATGTTATTATACATGTAATAAATAAATAGGCTTCGTTTTAATGATTTATTGTGATTGAATTGGCTCCAAAATGAAAAACTACAAGTGAAAGGTCACAACACAACTTTCCCTAGCTGGTAGAATACACATCAAGTAAAGACCATGAAAGAGATTGCATGTAAGACATATCCTAAAGAATCCATGCAAGTCAATTCAAAGTCACAGACAATAGAACACTGGACATAATATCTACTATTGCACTTGTACGAAGTATACCAGCAGCAATGCAAGGAACCAATGAATCTCAGGCATACGACCCGCCTGCCCAACCTCCTACCACAACACAGGAAGCCAACCACTATCAACAAATGTCCACCGACTTCAACTGAACACCCAATAAAATGTAAGTTCTGTGCACAATACTGACACACCTGCTACCTTAAAAAATAAGCTGAAAAAGAAACTAACGCACGCACACACACAAATACAAGAGAAAGATGAACACATACAAGGATTGCATCTTTCCTCAAAAATAGTCCTCGAGGCATTTATCATCAAAGGAAGGTCACCGATCTAATTTAATGCATCCTGTGGAAGGCAACTCCACCTTCTATAGCGTTCACACATGCGTATGTCACATTTTAAGACAAACATGGGCACTGGAGAAGGAACTCGGAGGCAGTAATAAATAAACAATAACAACAACAATAGTAACAATAATGATGATGTAATCAGCCACAAAGCTTAAAGAGCATTGTTAATTTAGAGAATCCAAGGATATCAATGTCCTCACAACAAAACGGCTACGCACACGTATATAAGAAAGAGAACTGGGAAACATGACGCATGTATTGGGAGGTAGTTTTAATTAATACATACACACACATACATACATGCATGCATACATACACACATACAAATATATACATACATATATCAGGGTTTCATACAGGGTTTTTCACTAGGGAGGGCGGGATTTTGTAGCCACAAAACTGACAAGGAGGGTATCAAAGCTTCATAGTGTTTAAAATGCACATAGATCGAAAGGACTAGAACTAGTAAGTGTTGATTCCGAAGGAGAGTTAGACATTACTAACCGTAGAGTAAGGCCATAATTTTTTGCATCTTACTACTGACAAGCTGGGGTAAAAAAAATTTAGGTTTGGGGGGGGGGGGGAGAATCCCGGGGCTCCCATAGTCTGTATGAAGCCCTGTACATACATGCATACATACATACATACACATATGCACCTGGACTGGACATACACACATTACATAGCCAGGCCATGGGGAGGGGTTGAATCGCTATGGCAACTGGTAGTTGCTCGCCACCAAGCTATTGTTATTAATGCACATTCACCCACCATACCAACAGCTGTGGTGTGTGGCAGAGCTCAACTATTCCTACTACTCCAAACACAACCACAACCAGACCAAACACAAAGAGAAGAGGGAGGAAAGAGCACTGGAATTCCTCAGGCTAAACCACTGGCAGTCAGTCTTTCTATAGGAATTTCATAGCATTACTAAGAGGAATTTCATGAATTTCGTAGCGTTTCCATACCATGCAAGTTCATAGATGAGGAAGTCTGTAAGATAAGAAACAGGGGCACTATATAACCGGGTCCATACCGACATTAGTACTCATATATCCTCTCTTATACCTCTAGACACCAGAAAAGCAATTGGCACAAGCAATGAATATGTTAGGTCACAGAATCCTTAGGTCCCTAATGGTTTGGATGACAGAATCTAATTAAAGATTATTGTACTCTATCTATGCCACACCCACCCACCCACGAGAGTCTAGACCAATGAGGAGTTCACACATGTCACTGAAAGCTGACATGTCACGATGAAATATTTGCACAAGAAGCCAACAACTACCAGAACTGGAAGGAGTTCAACTGCTTATTAGTTTGGATGGTGACAACACCCACATTGTTAACCACTAGTAAAGTCTTAAAGGCCCCCACCCTTAGCCACACCCACTGAAATAACTATGAAATAAACTCTCTCAAGAATTGAGGATATCGATCAGAAGGCTATTTAACGAAGTTAAATGAGGTTAAAGGCAGGAGCTGGGGTGCGGCGCCCACACCGGGAAGGTGTGGCACACACGGGAAGCGCATGCTCACGAAGGCACACGTGGCCACGAGTTACACGAGCTTAGTTACGAGAGCGAGTGCCAGGCAGGAACGCTACCAAAGTTTGGTTCCCACCATCCTCCCATAACTTCCTCCTTATTTTACAACTAGGTTGTTAGACTCCATCACATATCATGTGATGTGAAACTGGGCTGGCCACCAGGCCCCTATGCGCAGCGCAATCTGCGAAAAAGGGGCCTCCCCCCCAAAGCGGGGGATTTTTTCAGCATGAAAGAGGTTGGGTTTAACACACCTCTGCACTGACCGGTGGGTAGCCAGCCCAGTTCCTGCCAAAGATGAGGTTGATAGGAAAATGATACACGACATTACCTCTGGTTAGCGACTAGAGTTAACAAATAATAATTACAAATAATTTTGTTGCTATTATTATTATAATGTTATTATAATAAATAAAATATTATTATCATTACTATTGCTACTAATTATAATTAGATATGCTCTCTCGTCACTTGCCAATAGAATTACACGTCACAGATACTGTTTCACTTCTCAAGTCATCCACAAAGCCAACAGACACATAACATCCAAGGTCGTTTACTCACCGAGAATCACCTTGGGGAATACACGGTTCACAGAAATGAAAAGTGTTTGTGCTATAGTTGATGCTATCAATCTGACAATACACACACACATTTACACCCAACATAAGCTTCGACCATTCAATAGTACTGAAAATGGTACGTACATAGCCTGCACACTTCCACACAAACACACTCTCACCACCCACCCATCCACACTCTCACCACCCACCCATTCACACTCTCACCACCCACCCATCCACACTCTCACCACCCACCCATCCACACTCTCACCACCCACCCATACAACATACAAACTGTAGGGTTTCTGTACAGATCATTTCAATCTGCCCTCTCTCTCAGTTTGTTTGAAATGCCATCAGGTATCTTATTTCATGTGGAGAAACCCTATAACAACACAAACTCAACTATATTTAACATATTCCAGAAGGCTCAGGTCAGACAGAACACATTGCAGCACACACAAACACACATAAACCACAAACACACATAAACACAAACAAACGCACTCGCACATGCTAGCTCCTTACTGAAGCAGACACTTTAAATAAACGCCATGAATTTCAGTCTCTCAACACGAACGTTTCAAGATTTAGACACTCAAAGGTAAGTAAAGGCTTGCAAGTCCCTTTAATTACTTAGCCTTTATGGTTAATTCAGCCTGGACTGTGTCTGTGTGCAAGCATATGCATATGTATTTCTGTGCCAGTATCTGTTGTTGCAATCTTCACAAGATAAGTATCATCAGTGTAGCCTGGAATAGGAGCCTTTACTACCTGTTGTGTGCAACAGGAAGTTGTTATTGAAGTCTGTTTATTTTATGCCGAGTCAGCTGATTATACTATAGGATCCACAACCACCAATCACATTTCTAATCCAAAGTATTCCTTGAAGTGTCTCTCTTAAACACTTTCTAAACTCTCCTGACATCCTGAATGTAGCCAACAACTCGTTAGTACTTGTAGGACTATAGGGTATGTAGAAATAATCCCATTTGATGGGGAGAGTGGGCAAACCTTTTAACACTTCTAGCTATGGCCGAGAGAATTATCACTATATCTTAAATGCATCCATTGACAATTAAAACGGAGATGATACATGTGAGCAAAATAACAAACTGATCGACACAATGCCCATGTACCATCAATATGCATCCAGCATGAAAGCCACTTAAAATCCAATGATGGAGATGTTAGCAGGAGTTATAATAAGCCAAGTAACGCACATGCTCCCCAAAACACAACCAAATCCACTGACTTGTCACAAATATGCCGGTTTTTAAATCTGCTACAAATTCAGAAGGAAATGAAAACTGAGCGACATCTTTGATGTTTCTGTCCACATAAATTTACTAAGAAGTACAGCTATTTGTCCCTTGGTCCCTTGGCTGCATTTACACATTACCATCAACCCAATATGGTAGACTTCAGCTTGAACCATTCAGAACTATCAAAGCTACGAAAGTGTACCATTAAGAGGATATTCATGAAGTTACATACTCCTGATCGAGTCGTACATCAATTGGGTAATGGACAGCTTAAACGGGCAGCTTTATTAATATTATGTTATGAGAACCAAAGTTTTAAGTTGACTTACAAAAAATATGAATTCTCACACATTGAATACTGATTCTCACGGTTACTACAAAATACATGAGAAATTTAAAAAAAGACATTAACAATGGTAAAGTTTCATTTGTGAAAAAATAATATTAACAAGCCCGCTTAAATTAGAATTCTTTCGGAAGGTTCAAATAACAAAACAGCCGCACTTTCTTTCACACTTATAGCATTCTTGGCCCCAATCCACTTGCACTCTCCTCTTATAAAGATTAATGAATACCCACCACAACAATATTTGCAATTCCTCCCCATTGACTCCATAAATCCACACCGTATTGCACACTCTCACACACGTGGGCTGGCTGGCATAGCTCAAACACAGGAGGCATAGCTCAAACACAGGAGGCAAAGCAGAGAAGAGTTAACAGAACTGACCAGCTGTTCAACAACCGTAACTCACATGTGCAGTTTACAAGGTCGGGCCTTTATTGAGGTATTTAGCCCTTTGTTACTTTACATGCCGACGTCCTCTCCAACACTCACTTGAGGGATCTACCTGACAACCCATTGTTCTGTGCAATATTTAGCAGTTTTCTTTACATAACTACCAACACTGAAATTATTGTACGCAAAAAAACAAAACAACAACAAAACAATGGTTGATCCATTGCAGTAAATTACTATTATGAACTAACTATGTAGTTGCACTATTTAGTGTCTGACAAATTTGCATAATTATAGAGAGACATCTACTTTCCCACTACTCTCTTTTTTTTTTCACACCACACAACTTGTTTTTCTTTCCTTACTTACCTCCTATCAAGTCATTTCTGGATACAAGGTCGTTCAACACGGAGCCTGTCTCAAAGCTAATGACAGTATTCCGCTTTCTGAGCACAGTGGCCGAAGTCTGCCTGTCCAGGCGCAGCAACTCCTGGTATTTCTTCAGCTGCTTCAGCCGCCGCTTCTTTGCGTGCTTCAGGCGAGCCGCGTGGCTCAGCTTTTCCAGCTTCTGCATCTCCGCAGTAAGTTCTCCATGGCTCGCCATTTTGCGAGGTCAAACACCAGAGACTGGAAAGGGAGGAAAAAGCAAGACTCTTATGCAGATATCGACTACGGAAGAAAGTAAGTATAGCTCGCTTCCCACAGTATGTATGTACGGTCCACACCTATAAAATTATGGCCAGTTCGCCCCACCCAACTACCCGCCCTTTTATTGTACATTGTTTGGTATTTGTACGAAGACACAAAACATGGGTACAGTTTTACTCTATTATTGTAGTCATGGCAGGAACAAAGAACACCCAATACGTGAATACTATTATATATATTCTTAATGAGCTCTAGTGGAGGGAAATTTTGCCGTGACATCCAAGGAAGCAAGGGAACTGATTAAAAAATGAAGCTGCATTAAAACCAGAAGAATACTGTAATACCTCTCTACTTATACCACCCTTGGGGACAAGTGTTTTGACCCTTGTAGAGAGTTTGGCTGCTTTCAGAGGTTATTTTCTATTGTAGTATATCATTTTTTCCTTTTATACTGGCTGTTGTTGAGAGTTCAGTTGCTCTTCAGACCTTTGTAGAGAGGTTCCACTGTAACAACAACAGCAATGATGATTATGATAATAATAATAATAGTAAAAATAATAATAATAATAGTTTAGTGGTAGTAGTATTAATAACAATAATAATAGTAATAATAAATAAATAAATAATAATGATTTAATCATAGTATAGGATACTTTGCAACCATATACCATTCCAGTCTGGTTCATGAACTGAAAATATCTCGAGTGCATTTAAGAATTTCAGTACATATCACTAGCTTTGGGTGGTCATACAGGAACTACACACCACACTGGACTGGTACTAGAGTGAGGTACCAGACACTCTATACTCAGGATCTGTGGAACCTATAGTGTTCCTGTATGAATATCAATTGAGAATGGGATAGAAATGATTTATGGCTGTTGTATGGGCAAACACGAGTTGAGTGAGCCTGAAATACAAGTCAGACCATTGGCTGCAAAATCTGATTCAACACACTCATAGCTCCATTGAAGCCAGCACTCCACCAGCACACTCGTCATCAGGCTATTCCACACTCTTTGGAACCAGGCTATAATATCCCACACTCTTTGGAACCAGGCTATAATATCCCACACTTGTTGGAACCAGGCTATAATATCCCACACTTGTTGGAACCAGGCTATAATATCCCACACTTGTTGGAACCAGGCTATAATATCCCACACTTGTTGGAACCAGGCTATAATATCCCACACTCTTTGGAACCAGGCTATAATATCCCACACTCGTTGGAACCAGGCTATAATATCCCACACTTGTTGGAACCAGGCTATAATATCCCACACTTGTTGGAACCAGGCTATAATATCCCACACTCGTTGGAACCAGACTATAATAATCTTCACGCATTGGAACAGGCTAAATAATATCCCACACTCGTTGGAACCAGGCTATAGTTCCCACCTCGTTGGAACCAGGCCTATAATATCCCACACTTGTTGGAGACCAGGCATAATATCCCCACACCTCGTTGGGAACCAAGCTATAATATCTTACACTCATTGGTAACCAGGCTATAATAATCCAACATTCGTTGGAACCAAGCTATAATCTTACACTCATTGGAACCACCAGCTATAATCTCCCACATTCGTTTGGAACCAAGCTATAATATCTTTACACTCATTGGAACCGGCTATAAATATGCCCACACTTGTTGGAACAGGCATAATATCCACAACTCGTTGGGAACCAAGCTATAATATCTTACACTCATTGGAACCCAGCTATACTATCCCACACTCTGTTGGACCAGCTATAATTATCCCACATCGTTGTACCCACGGACCTCAGCTATAAATCCCACATTATGGAACCAGACTATAAATAATCCCACACTTGTTGGAACCAGGCTATAATATCCCACGCTCTTTGGAACCAGGCTATAATATCCACACTTGTTGGAACCAGGCTATAACATCCCACACTCTTTGGAACCAGGCTATAATATCCCACACTCTTTGGAACCAGGCTATAATATCCCACGCTCTTTGGAACCAGGCTATAATATCCCACACTCTTTGGAACCAGGCTATAACATCCCACACTCTTTGGAACCAGGCTATAATATCCCACGCTCTTTGGAACCAGGCTATAATATCCCACACTCTTTGGAACCAGGCTATAATATCCCACACTCTTTGGAACCAGGCTATAATATCCCACACTTGTTGGAACCAGGCTATAACATCCCACACTCTTTGGAACCAGGCTATAATATCCCACACTTGTTGGAACCAGGCTATAATATCCCACACTCTTTGGAACCAGGCTATAATATCCCACGCTCTTTGGAACCAGGCTATAATATCCCACACATCGTTGAACCAGGCTATAAGATCCCCACACTCGTTGGAACCAACTATAATATCCCAACACTTGTTGAACCAGGCTATAATATCCCAACACCCTTGTAACCAGGGCTATAATAACCACACACTCTTTGAACCAAGCTATCCCACACTTGGTTGGAGAACCAGGCGATAATATCCCACACCTGTGGAACCAGACGGTTGATATCCCATACTCGTTGGAACGTCTAATAATATCCCACACTTGTTTGACCATGCTATAATATCCCCACTCGTTGAACCAGGCTATAATATCCCGTACGCCTGTTTGAACCACAGCTATAATATCCCACACTTGTTGGAACCAGGCTATACTATCCCACACTTGTTGGAACCGTCTATAATATCCCACACTTGTTGACCAGGCTATCATATCCCACACTTGGTGGAACCAGGCTATAATATCCCACACTCGTTGGAACCAGACTATAATATCCCACACTTGTTGGAACCAAGCTATAATATCCCACACTCTTTGGAACCAGGCTATAATATCCACACTCTTTGGAACCAGGCTATAATATCCCACACTTGTTGGAACCAGGCTATAATATCCCACACTCGTTGGAACCAGACTATAATATCCCACACTCGTTGGAACCAGGCTATAATATCCCACACTAGTTGGAACCAGGCTATAATATACCACACTTGTTGGAACCAGGCTATAATATCCCACACTCTTTGGAACCAGGCTATAATATCCCACACTCTTTGGAACCAGGCTATAATATCCCACACTTGTTGGAACCAGGCTATAATATCCCACACTCTTTGGAACCAGACTGTGATATCCCACACTCGTTGGAACCAGACTATAATATCCCACACTTGTTGGAACCAGGCTATAATATCCCACACTCTTTGGAACCAGACTGTGATATCCCATACACTCGTTGGAACCAGACTATAATATCCCACACTCGTTGGAACCAGGCTATAATATACCACACTCGTTGGAACCAGGCTATAATATACCACACTTGTTGGAACCAGGCTATAATATCCCACACTCGTTGGAACCAGGCTATAATATCCCACACTCGTTGGAACCAGGCTATAATATCCCACACTCGTTGGAACCAGGCTATAATATCCCACACTCGTTGGAACCAGGCTATAATATCCCACACTTGTTGGATCCAGGCTATTCCCACTGGGGACAGCCATACTCTGTAACTGAAGCAGGAATATGAAAGTGAAAGATGTTGGTTCCAGTTTAATCACCACAAGTTTCCTAATACCAACAATGGACATTGCAGCATCTATATTATAGTCAAACTCCAGCAGGGTTGTTGGATGAACACCCAGGAAGAAGGGGGGAGAAGTGGGCGGCGGCAGTGGTTCGCTGCTGAGGTTGTTAGTCCAACAGTATGAGCTGCTTGACCATAGAAATGCTGCTCAAGGCTTCTTAAATGGCAGCAGTTACAATTACCGCGATCTAAAATTTTGGTGTGATCAAACATGACTGCTAAGGGGGCATGTTTGATAACGTTATTCTAACAGGTTCACTCCCTCCCCCAAATATAAAGTCAGAGGGTACGCCCCTTTTTATGAAACAGCCTCAATTCACTGTTCTGTCTTGCAACCAGACTTGTGGCATTGATACCGGCAGCCACAAAGTGCTCATGTTTAAACTTGGGATTAGAATAGACATTATATCTATCCTTTCTTTAAAACTTTTTAAACAAAGTAAGCCACTTAGACTTCTTAAGTCATTCAGTCGAAATTATGTCACCAAAAAATTAATGTCATCAACCAGGCAGTGGTCATCAACCAGGCAGTGGCTCCCCCCCCCCCCCCCCCCCCCCCCCTCACCCCCTCATAATGATGCTAATTTTTTTTTCAAAATGGTTTGGGCATGCCCCCTAAATGCATAACCACAGAAACAAACACTGCTGGACTTAAACTTGCAGAGTTTCTAATTCATTTCAGAACTAACTTAGTCACAAGTGAGGCAGATACATTAAATCCAGTGTATTGCTTCTAAAACTGACTGTTGTTTCACACAAAAAAATGATTACAGTGTAAAAATATACGTCATAATTAAGTGATCTGATCTGGACCAAATTTTGAAATGATGGATATAGCTAAATTTTTGGAGGAGGAGAAGGAGGAGTTTAATCTAATTATAACTTTAATCAAGGGAGAAACACTAGCCAATGTTCTTACTAGTCACTGTTTGTACTCGTGTATTTTTGTATCTTCGCTAAAATGTGGATAATTCACAGCTCCTGTCTACAGGTGTGAACTCGAAGGTGTAAATTCTTCAGTTTGCATATACAGAGGAGGCTCCACACACTTGTGGTTGGGGGGGCAAAATATTAGAGATTGGCACACTCCTATGAAATCTGATTTTTTAAGCCATACAAAAAGACGGATCAAAATGTTCCAAAGTTTCTTTCCCTTTCTTCATGTAGTGATACAAAGTCACAAGTTTTTGAGTTGGGGGGGGGGGGGCAATGCCCCCCCAGTGGAGCCTCCCCTGATATAAGAAACAAGTACGTGCAAATACCAAAATTATACTACACACTTTCATTTTCACTTTGATCGGAGAACTTGAGTCGCTGTTTACAAAAAAGATGTGCAATTCGATATCTCTTTTGGGGATTTGTACGCCATCTCTTGTATATAAACCATGAGAGGTGTTGCATGTGGCTGTTTTTTAACCTTCAGTTTGTAGTGTTCAGGCAGTACTGTGACATTAGTATTGTTGGAGGAGGTGGTACTAGAATTAAATGCTACTTACTAAAACCCACATTCCATCACATCTAATATAAATATATATCCCAAACTAATAATTAACCTGTAATACAAATACATAATAAATGTAATTTCCAGCTACCCACTGCTGTCTTACAATTTTAATAGTTATTTTTAGAGTGGCCATTGGGAGAGGAGTAAGAAGATGGGCTTTTTCATGTGTGTGTATGTGTGTGAGTGTGTATGTGTGAAGGGGGGGGGGGGGGGGTGTGGTGGAAATGTATGTGCGACCACCTCTATGTACCTCTCTAATGTGAGAAAAGGATTGCTAAATTTCTGTCACTTATTCTTCTTTCAAGTTTGGTATAATTCTAAGAAAAAGCCTACCATATTGAAGTCATACCACACACAACAGACTGACATGACATCATGCAGGGCTTTGGTAAAGTGTTGAGCGTTTCTCCATTGATGCTAATCTTTCTTTAAATGCTGACATTGCACAATAGTAGCTAACTGAGTCTGACATTGTTTCTTTACTTGCAGAGAATGTACATGTGTCGTCTTGCCAATTGCCACCCTGCTCCTCCCCAGGAAAGACGCACCCGTCACAACAATCCGTCAGAATTGGGAGTGGCTCATCATCGTCATGGTAGCAATGTGAAATGTCAATGACTTCCTAAATATTAGGGCACCACCGAAGAATAGTAAGATAAACTAAATATCACAGCAGCTGTGTAATTAGAATATTAAATCAGACTAGTGATCAAAACACAGTCAGTAAAATACAAAGTGAGACATTCATTCCATTTCAGCATTGTGCATAGACAGCTATGTTAAGAAATCCAGGTTAAAATTATGCACGAGTTTGAAGTAATATTTCAATACTTTAATAACAAAAATTCATGGACGCCCAAGTATCTTAATAATAAAACAACAAAACAACAGTAAAAATAGCAGTCTATACAATGCGCTTGTCTGTAACGACCACGCTGTGTGTGTGTATTCATGAATAATTCGATAGCTGAGCTGGGGTGGTAAAGCATTGACAGTAACTATGACGACGATGGGGGGGAGGGGTGTATTTTAAATAAAGTTGAGTCGGATTGGTATTGCATCATCAGTAGACGATGAAAAAAGAGGATTGGTACTAAACCATGTGGGTAGAGGAGGAAATACCACCTTATGCTACTGCGAATTTGCAAAAGTTTAGTACACCAAGTGCCACTTGGCGGGTTTGGTGGGGTATTTGCTAGTAACAATAGTGATAATAATAGTAATAATAATAATAATAATAATAATAATAATAATAATAATAATAATAATAATAATAGTAGCTAATAATAATAATAATAGTAATAATAATAATAAAATAAAGTAATAATAATAATAATAATAATAATAATAATAATAAAGTAATAATAATAATAATAAAATAAAGTAATAATAATAATAATAATAATAATAATGTAATAATAATAATAATAAAATAAAGTAATAATAATCATAATCATAATCATAATCACAAATAATAATAATAATAATAATAATAACTACAACTTGATCACGATTTAGAGGCGATATTAATTCCATACTTTAAACACAACAGTATAATGATCACTTGCCAATCACTTTGCTGTTTTCTTCGTACCACAACAAAATTCCATAATTCAATTCGACCACAAGTATCCGGATAATATGGGTAACTGAGCAAATTTCTTTAAAATAAAAGTGTTCAAAAAGAATAGATAAGATTTTGACAAGGCATGCATTATACATAGCTTTGAAAGCTCAAGATTATCTCACCAATGAGGCCACCTCTCATTTGATTCCGCCTTAAGTCACTTTTTTGCGTCACTCTTCACTGTCATTTATTACCACTTCCATGATGCATACGAATATCAAAGACAGTGTTTATTCAACTGGGCTGTTGCTATGGAGACCTCCTCTGTCACAAGAACATAGCTTGTTGACTCAACATTATTTTTCATTCAAATAGCAAATTTTCCTTTAAATTCTAAACTTCTGGTGAGAGCTCCTGGAAAGGAACACTAGAGGAAGTCATGGCTAGCAGCTGACAAACAGTAACTCCAACTAGCACGACAGTGGACTCACATCACATGACCCATCGCCTGGATACTCATTCGCCAATTCCTTGAAAACATCTGGCAGTGCTAATACTCACCCTTTAAAAACAAAACAACATTCTTATCTGAACATTGTTACCTAGTAATGTAAACAACGCGGTGTTTGTTATAATATGTGTCAGTGATTAAAAACAAAAACAAAAAAAAACTGTGAGATCCTTATTAAAAATATTTGAAAGGATCTTGAATGGAAAGCCCGAGAATGGCCTTGCATAGATTCCATTTGACAAAAATCTAAGCCTATTATTTCTGTTCAGACAAAATAGGATGAGATTATGGCCATCAGATTCATGCACAATATGGTGGTAGGATTATCCTATGAGTTAAGAGTCTTGTCAAGATTTAATGCAAGTCTCTGACAAGACCTTAGTTTTTCATGCATTTTGGCACCATGAAATTTAACTTACACCAATCTCACAACATATTGTTCATAGCTATAGTCTGTAGTTTTGGTGGGGACTGCATGTGGTGTGTCTGGGTAATAACATATAAACGTTCTCACATTCACAGAGTTGAGGAAAAATGCAAAATGAAATTGTTGAATTGTCAATTGGGATTAGCTCTAGATGCCTCCCATGACCTAGTCTCGCGTAGCCAGACCCTTTACCAACCGTTGCGTAGCGGTTAACGGTTGGTAAAGGGTCTGGCTACGCGAGACTACCCATGACCACCCGGTTCAGGAATATTTTGTGATTGAACGTAACGAAGTTTCCTGGAAACCTTGGATGGGAAGTATCGGGTGAAACTGGAATCTTTCCTTGCTCATGCGCGTACACGGGTCGTCACCCCCCAAAAAGTGCCTATTAAAGCCACACCTCTCTCCGACTAGTCCTTTCTACCCACGCAGTGAGCTCCATATTGCTCACTGGGAAGCAAGCCTTACAGAGCGTGGGTTTTGAGCTGTTATAGCTGCGGTCGCGCTTCAGACGTCGCTGGAAAGGTTAGGGAAAGCGTTTAGTGTTGCTCTGACTTCCCATTTAAATACTCTATTCGGAGTTGGTGTTTCAGTGAAGCATAGGCATGTCAGCATATGTTGGAAGAAGCTGCTGATGTGATACTGGCTTAACTGTGCAACAAGTAGTAGTAAGTTATGAAGATATGGCTTAGTATAGAATGGCTATTTTATTTATTTGGTTTAGAATTGTGTGAAGGAGAAATAGTAGAAGATAAAGCATACCAGAAACACTGAATCAGTGAAGACTTTTCAAGATACCTTTGACGTCTTGGCAGAATTTTCAACAGGAATAGAGGAATAGGCAAAATAAGATGGTTAGATGAATTGATATTTAATAGTATAATCTAAGGTTTTTTTGAATGATTCAGTCATTCTCAGCTTAAAGATAATAATAGCAAATGTTCTCGTTCAAATAGCCAATATTATATTGAAACTTAACCCAGTTAGGTATAGACCCTTTTCCCGTGACTAAAATACGGGCGCGAACGGAATTTAGTTAAGGAACGTAGCCACGCCCCTTGGAGGTATAGAGCTCTAGTGTGTGTAAGATGAGCGAATACTTGAAGAAGCTGGATGGGATAGCAAAAGCTAGATATTTAGAAAAACTGAAGCTGCTAGACCTGGATGAGAATGGTGACCCTTATGACTCAAAAAATATTTCGAAATTCGTGGATGAAATGAAGTTTTGGCCAGCCATAGAATATGGGCATATTTGTTGCTACTACATAGAGAGACCAGGTGTCTATACTAGACAGCAATTGATGCAGTGGAAAAGTTTGGAAGCCTTTAACTACTTTCAGAGTGGTCATGTGAGAGATATTCTTGTTTGGAATGTCTCCAGTGCTTACTGTGTTGTCATGGCAAGAGTGAACCCAAGCCAGAATTCACCAGACAAGGCTCATCATGCCTGGATAGGTACCAAGATGAATGGGGAAATAATCACTCTTCATTGTACATGTATGGCTGGGTAAGATAGAACCTTGACTATGACTACTTAATTTAGTGGGTGAATTATATTACCACTGATAGACTTGGAGAGGGCTGCTCACATTCGGCAGCAATTCTGTTCAAGATAGAGTATGCTGTTAGAAATGGCTACACATCTGTAACATCTAACCCGTGTGGTTGGAATAAAGTGTTCACACAGAAGGTAAGCAATGCTTTGCACCACAATTAATACAAAAAACTAGTATTTTTTACTTTATAATGTAGCATCAGCCTTCTAGAGTTATTGATATCAACTTTACCCAGCCGAAGTTAGAGGAAAATAAAGATGTTTTACATGTTGCTAAAAAGACAGTACCTCAGCCAAAAGAAGATGAAAAGAATGAGTTTTTGAGTAATCTACGTAAATTGGCTCCTAAGGCTGCAGTGCTGAGTTCATGCTATGAAGATAAAACATTGCAGCATAAATATAAAAAGTATCCAACACTTCCTGGTCTACCAACCCCCATAATATCCTTGGGGAGGATGAAGTATATGAATTTAGCAGAGGAAGAATTAAAACATGAATGTGCTAGAGTTTTTGAGGAGATGGATTTAACAATAGAGGAATCGCAATATTTGTTTCGGGTCACATCAAAGCAGTCAAAGAGTCTGTTATGGTATGAATATAGAAAGGGTCGGCTTACTGCGTCTTGTTTTGGAAATATTGTACATACATCTTTAGACAACCCATCTAAATCACTTATAGATAAAATCTTTCAACGAACTAAGACTCCAAAATCTCCAGCAATAAAATGGGGGATTGATAATGAAGATACGGCAAGGGAGGCCTATAAACAGTATATGGCAAAACATCATGTTTCTTTTGAGGTTAAAGAAGCTGGCCTATTTGTTAACCCAAATGCACCACATCTAGGAGCTTCTCCAGATGGAATGGTGTTTTGCGACTGTTGTGATTGTGGATCTTTAGAAATTAAGTGTCCTTATAGTGTAAGAGATGATACTCCAACATTAGCAAGTTACTTTGAAAGAAATGGGGATAAATATACTCTATCAAAAAAACATAACTATTATTATCAGATTCAAGGTCAGATTGCAATATTGGAATGCTCATATTGTGACTTTGTATGTTGGACTCCTCATGGATTAAATATAGAGAGGATATACTTAGATACCGATTTTATTACTGCAATGATGCCCAAACTGGACAAGTTCTTTGTCACTGTTATTCTTCCTGAAGTTTTACGTGGGTGTAACCAACAAGCTGACCAAACAACTGGCAAGTTTTGTTTTTGCCAGCAAGGAGAGTCTGGGAAGATGATTTCCTGTGATTCAACCGACTGCAAGTTCGTGTGGTTTCATTATTCCTGTGTGAATTTATCAACTGATTTTGAACCTGATGAAGAGGAGGAATGGCTCTGTCCGGATTGTAGAAAAAAAGCAAGAATTTAAGGAACAAGTACATATATAGCTACATGTCATTTATTTAAAACTTCAGTTGTACGAGCATAACATTTTTAATTTAAAATTGTCATGAAACAAGTACATTTTATAAATAAACAAAATTAATGTGATACATTTTATTAATGAGAATTTAAAGCTATGTTATGCTACGTTAATATTAACAATTATGAAATTAAACAACAGACTCAGACAGGTTGATCAAAGATGCACAAATACGTAATATTTTGTCTATATTAGCAATACTGGTATCATGTTTATGCTTCAGCATTGAAATTGGTAGTGGTCCTTTTAATATCCGGAATTTATTCTTCAGGTTACCAATAACCCTTTCCACATGTATTCTGACTGTTGAAAGCTGTTTGGAATATTCTACTTCTCTTTGACTTAGCTGGTTTTTTCCTCGAGTAAAAGCTGGAATTTCTAACTTTGCCCCATAAATAGCCAAATCATTTTCAATTGTAAATCCTCTGTCAGCAAGTACAACATTGCCAGGTTCCAAATGATGCAGAAAGCCACATTCTTGGGTTAACACTTTGTCCGATACTCTACCACCCCAGCACTGCGATAAAAATGAAATACTCCCACATGGGGTAATACTTATTAGAAACTTTATCGTATTATGTTTCTTATAATTCGAGTACGTGATACTCCTTGCTTCATATCGGGAGGGCATCTCAATATAAATTTCAGAACAATCAATGATACAAATGCATTCTGGATACAATTGCTTTATTAAAGGAGGCATGTTTTCTTTAATTACTTCCCTCGATGGCCACTTTATAAGAAAATTAAGCCGGTAGTACATTACTTCCAACCATTTCTGGAAAATTTTGGAACCCACAGCTATTGACACATTAAATCTTGTGGATAAATCCTCCAGTAGAAGTCCTAACCTTAAACGCATGAGCACAAACACAAATTCATCAGATAATGTCAATGAATTAGTAGACAGTTTAGTATGAGGAGAAAGAAAGGAAAGAGTGTGTTGAAAAACTGCCCATGATGGTAATCCAGTATAGAAATTAGTTTTTTCATCATTATCTTCAATCATTTTACTACCACAAGTTAGGCCCAAGATTTTTAATTTTAATGCTGCATTTTCACTGGCTAACTTCAGAGCAGATTCATCTGTTTGCTGCTGTACATGAGACTGATTATCACGATAAAGAGAACCATCTCTTTCACTCCCCTCTGCTTTGCTCAATTCTTGTCCTACTTCAATCAGTAGGTTATCAATGTTACATCTCTTCGATTCCAACTCACCTTTTTTTAGTTTTAACTCTTCTATTGCCCTCGTTTGTGCAATAATACGCTGGATTTCTGCTTCCTCTATGAGTTTTTGCTCTTCTATAGCCTTTTTTTTTGCTTCTTCTTGCTCCCTTACCTTTTCCTTTTCTGCTCTTGCCTTTTCTTTCTTCTTTTCTTCCTTTACTTTTAACTTTTCCTCGATTATTGCCTTCTTTTGTCCTGCTTTTTCCTTTTCTCTTAATTCCTGAGCTTCAATTTTCTTTGCTTCATGGCTTTCTTTCTCTTGCTGAGCTAACTTGCCTATCCGTGCTATGTACCGATCATGCCTAGAAAAGTCTTGGCTTGAAGTTGTACAGCGATAAATGGATGGAAATATAGATGGTACATAATCAGGATGACTTGAATGATGGTAAGGTTTCCCTGAAAATAACAATTTTATGACTATATTACCGCTGCAAAATAATAACAAAATAATACCTGTTCTGAAGTGCTGGCTACAAATTCTGGTGTAATGCTTTGGCATCCAGTCTTTCCTTCTAATAGCTGCTACCCACTTACTACATCTCTGTTTGTCTGCTAGTGGGAAGCGGTAGAAGCTGATGCCTCTGGTATTTTTGGAGGTATTAGGGCACCCCACAACACAGCAGTTATTGACCATGCCGGCTCTATCCCTCCAAGAGGCGTGGTTAGCAAAAAAACCCGCCCCCTCACGTAGTGGCTACAATTCCGTAAATTCTCGCAAGAAAAGGGCCAATTGGCTGTTAGAAAGCGAAAATTAGCTCTTGTTTATTTATTTATTTTTTACTCATTAATATGAAACATTCAACCCCCTATTTTTGCCCACGCCACTAATTACATAAGTTGGTAAATTGTCTTGATAAAATAAAGAAATGGATCTGCCGAGCAGTGAGTGGGGCGGGTCCAAGCTAATTGGAGCAGACCTAAACGCCTGAACTTCTTGTTTTATTGGCGGCGATTGAAGCGAGCGAGACACTTACAGGAGTAACGCAATTGAAAATCGGGGATATTTGTTTGTTTAGGTTTGGATGTATGTATGTCATTTAGTACTTTGGCCCTCTCGTATTTTTGTGTTAACTCGGCGTTTGACCCCGTCTCAAACTTCACTAAACAGATTCCTCTGGTTACTAGACTTCTGAGAGACATTCAATGAAACAGTGTGCTGTGTATTAATCATTGAAACCACAATGAATCTAAATTCTTATCACAATGTTTCAACTTCATGCCGCCACAAGGATAGATAGTTTTTACTTTTTATTATTTTGGTATAATTTATTTGTGCTATTCTTGCAGCACACACGCGCACACACACACACACATATACACACACGCGCACACACACACACGCACACAAGTTTACTGGATATACCAACACAATATTTATATAGTATTTTCTTCATGACTTGACTATTGGACAAAAAATTTTCAAGTGGGTAATCAAATAAATTTCCTAGGATAACAAGATTGGTAAACCAATGGATTATGTATAAGCTAAGCCGTGTTTCCAAAACCTATACTCTGCTTTATTGAAGCAAGTTAAAAATTTGTCGATCGTTTTTGCACTATCCCCGTAGCATTTAATGGTCAATACAAGGCCTTAGCTTGCTGATATATAGCTATGGGAGAGTTTCTAGATAAAAAATATCTGTGAATTGACGGAAAAGCTTAACCTTTTTTTTTTTTTAAACCGTTATAGTAAACGGTGTCGGCCGTTTAGTCCAAACGGTACGGAATGCAACGATAAATACTACGGTAAAAAAAATACCATTTTACGGCCTTACTACAGAACGGAATGTGAAACATTTTTGTCTCCTACTGTATACTCAACATGATCACTACAACACTTGTCAGTTTACTCTATACCTCCCAGTACATGGTACACTTCTTATAGTCAGTACTACAGAGGGACCCTCACTGCTACAAATTGTAATGTTGGACCATTTTTTTTCCTGTCAAAACCTGCTATCTAGGTCGACAACTAGCTAACACAAAAAAGCGAGGGTCAAAGTACAACATGACATATATGTCTACACGCAAACTAGTATGAGCTACAGGCCTTGGCATAATTTCAATATGGTTGTTGAAAATGAAATGTGTTTACACATTCATTGACGACGAAAAAAATATAGTGCTGCCGGGTCTGTATGCTTTTATAAACTAGTGATGTGCCTGAGCACAAATGGCGAGCGAGCCCAAAGTTATACTATTGTTAAACGATTGATTTACATTCATGCTATTAAAAAAAATCGGAGATTTTGAAATAATGTATATAAGGTAAGGGGGATTCAAAGCCATAGTAACCACACCCTACAACAGTTTGAATTGAAAAAAAAAAAAAAAAAAAAAAAAAAAGTCACATTATTTAAGGCTTACCTTCGTGGTTAGTCTAGTGGACAATAAATTGTCAAGTAAAATAGTTCGTAGGACTTATAAATGTCAAATCGCTATTCACTTACCACCGCCACTAACTCCAATAGAAATGGAACTCCCGAAAGTTTTTGAGTTCAAACTGTACCCGCAAAATAATTCAAAGCAGTAAACAATTCAAATTTAGGATGATAAGGGTAATGATCGATATACTACTAGAGTCAACTTATCTGACTGAAGGTGTTTTTTTTTTTTTCTTTTTTTTTTCTTTTTTTTTAATCCTTTCGTTCCGGATCCTGCTTAAAAGCGGGTGAAGACCGGTTGGCTTCTCAGAATTTTAAAAAATAGTTACTTTATAGCTAGACCCTTCAGATTGCATACACAGGTGCCCAATGCATTGGAAAAGCATTTAAAATAGCTTTCAACCAGGACTGCTTCGACAGTACCTCACAGCAGTTGCATTCTTCCTCGGCAAAAAAAAAAGCATTGGTTTTCCGTCGAATTTTTTAAAAAGTTACCTTCTTTACAGCAGCTTCATTTATGGATCCAGTTTTGTAGAAGCAGCGAAAAATTGCTTGAGCCCAGTAGCTTTCCATAACACATTGAAACAACCGCTTCTTTGCCCACCAAGACTTTGTGGTTTGACTTACTGTCTTCTTTTTTTTTTATAAAATCACCAGTTCAACTGGGGTCCTCCCCATTACGTACAGTCTTAGGTAATGCTTATTACATCATAGGAAAAAAGTGAGCGTGTCGTGTGATCCAGGTAACTATGCAAAAAAAAAAAATTTTTTTTTTCGAAGTCAGTTTGGAAAGATGGCGTCTACCAGTTACAGTTGCTGTGGAAGTTTTGACTTGCTTGATACTGACTCTAGCGACTCAGGATCAAGCGGAGAGGAGGGAGACGACATCTAGGGCTATAGGAGGCCCTGTATCAGGGTTGGTGGACCAGACCCATCAACTCTGATACTGACAATTTATTTATAGCTATATTGAGATAGAGAAAGCTGTTTAGCTATATATATATATATATATATATATATATATATATTTATTGCACCTTTTATATTTTTAATTGAATATTTCCGCATCACGCGAGCGTTCTGTATTCTCCCATATTGTACGGTTTATATTGTACGGTACACTACGCATGCGCGTAGCGAGTAAAATCAATGAAAATTGAATTGTAACCGGTTGAAAAAAAATATCAAGGCAGCAATAAATCACTTATCACACTCGTCGTACAATATGGGAATGATATTTTACTCTCACGCCACATTTTCACTCGCCTTTGGCTCGTGAAAATATTTTGCGTGCTCGTAAAATATTTTCCCATATTGTACTCAGACTCGTGCTATAAGTATTATATATATATTTATTGCAGCTTTGATATTTTTACTTGAATATTTCCGCATCACGCGAGCGTTCTGTATTCTCCCATATTGTACGGTTTATATTGTACGCTCGTTGTAGCGCGCGCGTAGCGAGTAAATCAATGAAAATTGTATTGTAACCGGTTGAGAAAAATTTCAAAGAAGCAATAAATCACTTATCACACTCGTCGTACAATATGGGAATGATATTTTACTCTCACGCCACATTTTCACTCGCCTTTGGCTCGTGAAAATATTTTGCGTGCTCGTAAAATATTTTCCCATATTGTACTCTGACTCGTGCTATAAGTATTATTTATTGCAGCTTTGATATTTTTACTTGAATATTTCCGCATCACGCGAGCGTTCTGTATTCTCCCATATTGTACGGTTTATATTGTACGGTACACTACGCATGCGCGTAGCGAGTAAAATCAATGAAAATTGAATTGTAACCGGTTGAGAAAAAATATCAAGGCAGCAATAAATCACTTATCACACTCGTCGTACAATATGGGAATGATATTTTACTCTCACGCCACATTTTCACTCGCCTTTGGCTCGTGAAAATATTTTGCGTGCTCGTAAAATATTTTCCCATATTGTACTCTGACTCGTGCTATAAGTATTTCATTGAGTTTTGAGGTTTGAAAGTGGGTTGTGGTTTGTTGAACAATTTCAAATTTTCAAAAAATTTAATTTTTTTTTTACCAGAATGTACTACTAGGACCAGATGTGTATGCAGTTACCAACCCGATTGTGAAGAGGACGCAGATGAGGCAGCAGGAGCAGAGTCTTCCAGTGATGAAGGAGAAGATGCCGAACCTGGCGAAGTACACTCGGAGCCCCACCCCCCTCCCAAACAAAAATCCTGTATGAAACCGCATACAATACATCATAAAGTTGCAATTATATAGGATCATGAATAATTTGTTGTTTGTATTACAAATATCTTTGTAGTCTGTGTTTTTGTGTATATGAAATTGTTTTGTAGTGGAGCTCGACACGTCCCATGGCATATGTTCCTTGCCAATTATTGACCACACATACACACATCACACACACACATCACACACACACATACACACATCACAAGCACGCACCACACACGCACATCATACACACATCACACACATATCACACACACACACATACTATTCTTCCTTCCTATGACAAAGTTCCATCAAAATAAGCTGTGGAGTATTAACATTCATTTGAGTAGTGCAACTCTTTGAAAAAGTAAATAATTTATAATATGGAAATATCATCGTAATCGTGCGGGCTAATATGCTCTTGACCTTAATCATCCAAAAACATCCTTGCAGTGTGTTGTCCCCACAAGTCACAAGCACAGTGTAGCCACTCCTTCCTAGCAAAAGACAAACAAGAAAATAGCAAGTATTACATAACTCAGTATTACTATTTGGGTGTTTTTGTGAATGTCTGTACGCTATGCCAATTGATAAATTTAATTTCCCATGGTGTCCAGAAACTATGCCGGTTGATAATAGAACCGGAATGGTCTACAAGAGTTACAGGCGACTTGCTCTATATAACACCTTTTTGTTTGTTTGTTGCTATTACTGTTTATTTGTTGTGTGTAATGCACTTTGTCACTTCAAGTTTATATTGTTGCATGTGTGCTATTCTTCATAAAAAAATTTCACTTTGATAAAAGATCAGCTTACTTCTGATTAATAAATTGTGTGTTTGTTTGCTTTGTGTTCATTTTCTTTTCTTTTTTCCTTTTTTTTTTTTTTTTTTTTTTTTCTTTTCTTTTTTTTCCCCCTTTGTCTTTCGCTCTTTTGTATGACATTTAGTAGCATTTAAATTACTCAATTCTCCTATTGTTTTTGCAAACTTTTGTGCTCTCATCTTTTCCTTATCTCGTGGTGATTAGACCCGTCTGATTTGTCAGAATTGAAGTTGTGTGTGGTGGAATGATTGTGATAGTTGAGTTACTTTGTTTGTGGATTGGCAGTTTTTTTTACAAAGTTATGTCATGTTATTCGCCAAATATACTTTATGCAAGTGTGGTATTGTTTACAGCCAATTTTTGTAATATTTTTTTATTATCCTCAGAAACCGATTGGCTCATTATGGGCAGAAGGTGAGAAGTAAGTGGTGCTTTGATGAGGACTGCAGCTATGACAGAAACCAGAGTAGCTCGGGATGGTGACAGACAGCACATCAAGCGTGGCCCTGGATCTAGTGGATTCATCAAACTCTTCAAAACTTTTTTAGACTTTTTATTATTATTAATTTTTTTACCACATAGCTAGCTAAAAGTGATCAGTATTACTGTCAAAGAATTCTATATATCATGTTATTAAGAAAACATTTGGAATACATATACAGTGGAACCTCTAGCAGCCAAACTCTCTACAAGGGTCAAAAGACTTGACCCCAAGCATGGCCTTTGTAGAGAGGTTTCACTGTAGTATACATAGTATCTATACACTGCATGCTGTGGTAAGACATCATCAAGAATACATAGGGTATACTCCAGCAACATACCTAGTACACATAGTATGGTATATACCTGGTGTAAGGTAATGCACAGTACTCCAGTAATACAGTCTTACAAAATATACACACTGGTGACGTTGTATGACTTTTACATACACTGGTGTAATATCCATTGCATGGTGTTGCTCGTTACAGAGTTCACTGTTAAATAATATTCAACTGTAAATGCATTTACGGAATATTTTGCTGGTGTGTAATAATATACCCGGTATAGTTACCCTGGTACAGTTATAATATGTATACTAAGTGGCCAAAAACAGTATTTGTAACATCAGGAACTATGTGCAAGCAATCGTCCCATACACCATTTGAGGACTACCATGCAGCAGTTATAAGCAGCACCAAGTGAGCATGTGAAACCTCTGATAGTGAACTCTCTAAGTAAATTACCTCTGTATAGTGAACTCCCCCTACCCGCATTCCAATAGAAAATGTATGGCCCATCTCCCCCTCCTTAGGTCCCAAATTGTTCTCAGTTTAGAGGTTCTACTGTATCAATTTTTGCGCATGTCAGAGAACTCTTAGCATTTCATCTAACCCCAACATTAGTTTGGGTATTCACCTCCTACAATACTCATAAACTGTACCATGCTGAGACCATGCATCACAGATCTTTGCCCCCCCCCCCTCCCACTAATTATTGGCTTTTATGGATATAATGTTTGTGTCATTTCTACAACATCATTCAATGAGCCAAAATATAGATGACAATAATTATTTTACATTACAACATGGCCATTGTTTGTTTACAAAAATATGTTGGTATTAGTCCTTCATGAAGAACCCAAAGTCAGATATCCAGAATTTCCACTCATCAGAACACACATCCTGCAGTGATCCCATGCGTAACTGGTTGCCGCTGTCCTGGAGTGATCCCAGATGCTGCCACTGTCCTGGAGTGATCCCAGATGCTGCCACTGTCGTGGAGTGATCCCAGATGCTGCCACTGTCGTGGAGTGATCCCAGATGCTGCCACTGTCGTGGAGTGATCCCAGATGCTGCCACTGTCATGGAGTGATCCCAGATGCTGCCACTGTCGTGGAGTGATCCCAGATGCTGCCACTGTCGTGGAGTGATCCCAGATGCTGCCACTGTCATGGAGTGATCCCAGATGCTGCCACTGTCCTGGAGTGATCCCAGATGCTGCCACTGTCGTGGAGTGATCCCAGATGCTGCCACTGTCGTGGAGTGATCCCAGATGCTGCCACTGTCCTGGTGTGATCCCAGATGCTGCCACTGTCCTGGAGTGATCCCAGATGCTGCCACTGTCCTGGAGTGATCCCAGATGCTGCCACTGTCCTGGACTGATCCCAGATGCTGCCACTGTCCTGGAGTGATCCCAGATGCTGCCACTGTCCTGGACTGATCCCAGATGCTGCCACTGTCCTGGAGTGATCCCAGATGCTGCCACTGTCCTGGAGTGATCCCAGATGCTGCCACTGTCGTGGAGTGATCCCAGATGCTGCCACTGTCGTGGAGTGATCCCAGATGCTGCCACTGTCCTGGAGTGATCCCAGATGCTGCCACTGTCCTGGAGTGATCCCAGATGCTGCCACTGTCCTGGAGTGATCCCAGATGCTGCCACTGTCCTGGAGTGATCCCAGATGCTGCCACTGTCCTGGAGTGATCCCAGATGCTGCCACTGTCCTGGAGTGATCCCAGATGCTGCCACTGTCCTGGAGTGATCCCAGATGCTGCCACTGTACTGGAGTGATCCCAGATGCTGCCACTGTCCTGGAGTGATCCCAGATGCTGCCACTGTCCTGGAGTGATCCCAGATGCTGCCACTGTCCTGGAGTGATCCCAGATGCTGCCACTGTCTGGAGTGATCCCAGATGCTGCCACTGTCCTGGAGTGATCCCAGATGCTGCCACTGTCCTGGAGTGATCCCAGATGCTGCCACTGTCCTGGAGTGATCCCAGATGCTGCCACTGTCCTGGAGTGATCCCAGATGCTGCCACTGTCCTGGTGCGACGTATCAATATTTAGACAGCCTCAACTGATGGTGTTCTTTTCTCTAAAAAAATTCATAAATAAATAAATCAAAAAATCATTTGCTGTAGCTCAATAATCTTAAAACAACACAACCATATTGTAAACACAACTATAACAAAAAACAAACAAAAAACAAACACGACAGTGTTAATAACAATATGTGTATGTCACATACGTTATCTGCTGTCACACACGCATAAACACATACACACATGCACGCACACACATGTACACACACATGCATGCACACGCATGTACATACACATGCACACACATGTACACATACATGCGTGCACACACACATGCACACACAGTGACCTCCAATTAAATATCCAAATGGTATTTCCACTTTCTTTTTCCCCAGTAATTTGTGAGGGACTTGCCCATACTTTCTCTCGCCTCTTTTCATTTCTGTTTTGTATTTGCAATGCACGTATTCCAAACTTTGCAATTCTAAATTTTGCTAGTGTTTGAACACATTGCAAATACATAGAGCTCAGACTCACTCAAATACAATTACATTGAAATTACTGCAAAAAAATGTATTTAATTACAATTACAATGGATTTGACTGAACTCTGCCACATACCACTCGCTTCTCCCTGGCCAGTGCTTTAATAGTGAGTGTGGTGAAGGAGATGAGAGCAGCATATCAAAACCAGTTAATTCAGCGAAGCGAGCGGAGCTGACTCTATAATGAGTTCGCAATATATATATATATTTAGGTCTAGGTATTGTTTTTGTTCTTGCGTGGGCGTACATGTGCAAATTTTCTCCTACGCGCTTGCGCGGGCCGGGTAACCTTCTTAGCAACATTTTGTTTTGTTTACCCGCCGTACGAAGTAGCGATGCCCAGTGAAACAAATTCTGCGAAAGAGAGACAAAACGTTAGAAACGCTCGGTCAAGAGCTTTGAGGGCATTAGAAACTCCAGAAGAAAAATTAGTAAGGAGAGAGATAAGAAATGAAAAAAAAAAAACAGGGCAAGGAGGAGGAGAGCTAAAACGAAACAGAAACAGGTAGCAAAGTAAAGAATCTTTCTCTTTGAAAAGCCATTAAATGTTCCTAATTTATTTATTAGACTATTCCTGAGGATTACGGTACCAGGAGCCTTCATCATAGAAAAAAGCCACCACTATTGTTTTCTCACTTTGACAGTATTTTGTAGCCTGGAATAGCTGCAATTACAGGGAACGTGCATCGCTCGCTTCGCTATTAGAGCGCATCACTAGTAAGAATCTAATACCAGGTTCCCCCAAGTAATCACAATAATAATAATAATAATAATAATAATATAATAATAATAATAATAATAATAATAATAATAATAATAATAATAATAATAATATGGCACGTACGTTTTCCATTAAAAAATGTATAGGAAAAATCGCTGTTCAATTGAAATTGCACAGGGAAAGTGAAATAGCACGTAGAAATACCTCGGTAACTAAGTGGAAACTAAGTGAAATACCACGGTAGCGAAGTGAAATAGTACGGGTAAGTGCGCACGCATGTAGTGTTAGCCTCGGAAACATATAGTTCGAGTAGTTTCTAGTTGGAGACAATGTCATTCTTTACCACAGAAGCTCTACCTGTATTAGACGGAATGTTTAAACAGATTAGGAGGAGCCATAATGTTGAAAATGAAGTTCCAGCGGAAGCTAATCCTAAAATAAGGAGATAGTGAGTGAACGATGATACAGTGTAGCTACAATTGCAAATGACTTTTTAAAAAGTTGGCCTACTATTAGCGAGTGATAGCACAGTTAACCTGTGTTATTAGGGATCAATAGCACTCGTAGAGCTATTGAAATACCACTACTCGTGCTATTAATCCCTAATATCAAGTTTACCTGTGCTATTACTCATACTAATTATAATATCATAGCAACCAAAACAATAATAATAATAAAAATGACAATAATAATAGCAATAATAATAATAAACATCGCATAATAGTAATAAGTATCAAGTACTCTTTCACACAGTGGCGCTTGATGTAACATGTTTCACAAACTAGGAGCGCTGTCGCATAAGGTACATGTACTTTAATCTCTTAATTCTCAAACACTTGGTTTAGTTACATCATTTGTCCTCTCTTGCTCTCTTTCTTACTGAGCCCTTCTCTCGTTCTTGAGTTAATGGATTCCCTTCTGCTCCTTTATCTGTACCTCTTCCTGATTCTCACTGTTTCTGTACTTCAATCCATGATTGTGGACTTTGCCTTCCCTGTTCAATCCTCACTTCTCTTATTGAAAATCTGCACAGGCTGCACTACTTACTCGACTTTAACATAAGACATCACATTCAAATAATCTTGAAGGCATTCTGGACATTCGCCATTGAAATTCTAGTCAGAAAAGTCTGCCTTCACTGCCGTCAATTTTCTTGAAATGGCACAGCAGAAGAACGACTTCTATTGCTGGCCACATAATTGACAAGGAATACTTGTTCGTGTATGCAATTTGAGACCTGGGCGTTAATATTATCAGAGAAATGGACAGATTGGGCGCTGTAGTGATAGTGGGTGCCTACCCCATAGGATACAATAATAATAATAACCATAATAATTGTCAAGTTCAGCTTTTCCATACACACCTCAAATTTGTATTGTTTCAATTACAACATCATAGCCAATGCTCTCTGTAAATTGTGTTGAAGACAAAAACCAAAGCTGAACATTCCACTAGTTATCATTTCACCATCACTCCACATTAGCTAGCAAGCACAATTCTTCCTTCATCATATTCACATATCACCTTCGGTTGCTCGTTGCATCATTTCTAACTTCTCATTGTTACACACACGTCAGTATCATACTCATCAAACCACATGAGTTCAGCTTCCTGTAATTCTTGCGCGAGCGTCTTAAGAATCCTAATGAATTAATGTTTGTGTCTATAAAAGCTGGCTATCCTTGGGGTATGAGGACTTGAAATTTAGTTTACTTAGTTGATCAACAACACATAGTCGACTATGAGACCTATCATAAGACTGCACTACCATATCAGCGTTGTTACACAACAAGTAGCTAGATCACTATAACTTCTACCACTTAACAATGCGTAGCAGATCATAAGAGCTCCTAATAAAATACCATTATTACATGACAAGTGCACTTTGACCTCAGAGTGCTGCTAAATTTTTGAGAATGTAATATTACTAAATCCTAAAATATAACTGAGTTATCTCACTTACTTTGTGTTGAAACACACCACTAGTAATAATAATAATACGAACAGCTTAGTCCTGGCAGCTGCTTATTGAAACACCACCTTGTGGCGTGCATATGGGTGAGTCTGTATGTGTGTGTGTTAAGTTTTCCATACACACCTCAAATTTGTATTGTTTCAATTACAACATCATAGCCAATGCTCTCTGTAAATTGTGTTGAAGACAAAAACCAAAGCTAAACATTCCACTAAGCAATGCTATCTATATAATAAATACACTTGTGCGTCAGTAACAATGATGGTGCGTATTCATGAATAATTCATGAGCTTAACAGTTTGGTAAAGAAGCAAAAGTTTTGCAAAACCAAGTCCACAATCATGACAGAAGGACAAAGAGACTCAGAAACAGGAGAGAGAGAGAGAGACTAAGGAGAAGGGACTCCATGACTAACTGAAGAAAGGAAATGAGGGGGATAAGAAAAGCCGAGAAAGGAGAGCAGGAGAGAGAAACTGATGTAACCTTAACCAAGTGGTAGAGGATGATAATGAATAAAAATAATTTATGCTACCTGCATTTACTTCGCAACATATCATGCGCCACTGTGTGGTGGGGTACTTGCTAGTATTGTTAATGTTGGACCAAATTTTCCCGTCAAAACCTGCCATTAATATTTGGTCACTTACACAGTATGAAATGGTATAACCATGATATAAAATAGTTAAACCATGACAATTCGGGATAAATGCCCTTTTCGGGATGGAGCGATAATTTTTCAAACAAATGGTTTAACTTTTATTTACTTATTATGTAATAGTTTAACCATGTGTTTGAGGAATTATCACTGATAAACAACCCGATCCTGAGGAGGAAGCCCTAGGGGGAGGGTGGTTATCTAGCAACTCGATCCTGAGGTTATCTAGCAATAATTCCGAAAGTTGCTGTGGTTTAACTATTTTACACCACAGTTATTGCAAACAGGTTGAAAGAACCTTAGTTTGCATTATTAAATATCAATTCATCTAACCATCTGATTTTGCCTATTCCTCTATTCCTGTTGAAAATTCTGCCAGGACGTCAAAGGTATCTTGAAAAGTCTTCACTGATTCAGTGTTTCTGGTATGCTTTATCTTCTACTATTTCTCCTTCACACAATTCTAAACCAAATAAATAAAATAGCCATTCTATACTAAGTCATATCTTCATAACTTACTACTACTTGTGGCACAGTTAAGCCAGTATCATCAGCAGCTTCTTCCAACACATGCAGACGTGCCTATGCTTCACTGAAACACCAGTCACCCCAGCTCTGAATAGAGTATTGAAATGGGAAGTCTGAGCAACAATAAATGCTTTCCCTAACCTGTCCAGCAATGTCGGAAGCTCGATCGCAGCTATAACAGCTCAAGACCCACGCTCTAAGGCTTGCTTCCCAGAGAAAGCAAAATGGAGCTCACTGCGTGGGTGGAAAGGACTAGGTCGGATAGAGGTGTGGCTGGGGGTGACGACTCGTGTACGCGCATGGGCCAGGAAAGATTCCAGTTTCACCCGATACTTCCCATCCAAGGTTTCCTGAATCTTCGATTCGTTCAATCGCAAAATATTCCTGAACCGGGTGACGACTGGTCCTCAGTGAAAGACGTTATGTGCAGAAAACGGCTGACCCTCACCTTTGACCTCACGCGATGTCTTTGCGCGCGCTCTTGTTGCTAGCTGTCACCTTCGACCTTTGTGGAAAGTTGTCCTTGGTGACCCTGCAAGATTGATTAGGAGGTGGTTCGTTAGGTTGGTTGCTCGTGGGCTAGGCTGCATTTGTGCTACCTGTGAGTGATGATAAAGGAGAAGAGGACTGCAACGGCAGGAATTTACTTATGCTATGCGACAACAAGTATGTGTACTAAATACTGTGATGTGTAGTGTTTAATAGATAGCTAATGAATTGTATTTAGGAGTTTTGCAAATTATTTGACATGACAAAAAACAGAGTTTTCTTTAAACACCTCTCCCTGCCAAACTTGTAAAGCATGTAACTGTCTGAACTAATCATTTCTGCTGCCAATTCATTGCTGAAAGTGTGGGTTATCGAATACAATTTTATATTATTATAGTACAGAGTAATAGCACGGGTAACAGTGCTATTAGGGATCAATAGCACTCGTAAAGCAATTGAAATAGCACTCGCCGAGTACTATTTCAATTGCTTTACGAGTGCTGTTGATCCCAAAAGTACAGGTTACCCGTGCTATCACTTGCTAATAGTAGGCCATCTTCTTTTTTTTTAATCATTTGCACTTGTAGCTACACTGTATCAGTCACTCACTATCTTTGTATTTCAGGATTAGATTCCTCTGGAATTTCGGTTTCAACCTATGGCTCCTCTTAAAATGTTGAAAATTTTCCGTCTAATATGGGTAGAGCTTCTGTGGTACAGAATGACATTGTCTCCAACTAGAATCTCTCCAACTGTACATTTCCAAGGTTAATACTGCATGCACGCACACTTATCCGTATTATTTCACTTAGCTACTGTGGTATTTCACTTAGTTTCCACTTAGTTACTGTGCTATTTCACTTAGTTACGTGCTATTTCACTTAGTTACGTGCTATTTCACTTAGTTACGCACTATTTCACTTTCTCTGTGCGACTTCAATTGAAGAGTGATTTTCCCACACATTTTTGAATGGGCAATTTACGTGCCGTACTATTAGATTTAGAAATTGTTGTGACAATACGCCATCTGACAAGGAATAGTCTGAGAGAACAAACTCAAAACCTGTTTCATTTTGGTTTTCTTCATATACATGTTCCATATCATCGTCAGGAGTGGCAGTAAACACTCGGCCACTGTAACTAATGAAATGCCCCCCCCCCCCCACCTCCCTAGTACTTTAGTGAGATTGTGTTGTTGTTTTTTCCCATTAGTGTACTGGCAATTTTTAATTAACAGTGGTATACATGATGACAGTGGCTAAGGTGTAAGGCTAAGTAGGAAAAATAAATAATACAAAAAAAAAAAAGAGAGGGGGGAAATTTTTATTCTAAGTCTTGACACAGAATTACATCTTATAAGGTGTATTGCATGATTAACTTTAATGTCGATTGCCCCCCCCCCCCCATTCACATTGTCTAACTTAGCTCCCCCTTGGGTGACAAGCCGGAAGAGCCCTAATGATGATAGGGATAATAGGGTGTTGAACTTGTCTACAATCAGTATGGGTCATGAGATCCTCAGAAGTGTGTCTAAGAGTTGGCCAGAGATATATTTATCGTATTGACAGTGGTTAGTGTGCAGCAGTTCAATATGATGGGATTTCTTGGATAATATTTGTTTGACTAGGTATAAACATACTTGATTATTAAAGTTCAATGTTTTTTTTTTTAATAGCAGCCTAAATGTTTGATTAAAAAAACATTTAGGTATGACTAGTGGTTTGAACTTTAATAATCAAGTATGAATATGATGGGATGGAAGTCAACGGCTTCTATATCGATATCTGAACACAGCTGATGTCTTTTATAGTAGGCCTTCACTATGTATATAGAAATTTGTAATAAGTAGCTGCAGCCAACAACTCCACATTAGTTCTCAAGATGTCTGGGCGAAGCATTTATTTGAAGTGAGAATTCATATCAATCAGGTGGATTTATTGAAGTTAAATGGGGAACAAAAACAATTGCGGCCGGATTAATGCAGCCACGGAAGTCGATCACTTTAAAGAATCATAAAAAATACAATATTAAAGCTATATGTGGCATACGGTAATCAAAAGACGTCTAAAAGACTGCTCATTCTGACAATGGCTAAAACTTTCTTTTGCTATGTAACCTTTACCAATTTTTTGTACCATTCGATCAGGAGTTTACGGCTTCTTGTTTTACAACCTTTGAGGCTATTAAAAGCTTCTGGCAAATTTAGCCATGTTAGAGAAGAAGAAAGTAAGGACAGATAGTTAGCTACCTGTGCAGCCGTTTTCCTTAGGGTTAGAACTGTAGAAAGTAATGATGGAGCCTCAGGGAAGCCAGTATAATCAAGTAGTACTAAGTCCAGTAGCAATAGATGTCTACCTAATACAGGTATTAGTAGGAAGAGGTGATGAATCTGTAATGATAGAAAGAGTGCTAGGAGTGTGAGAGCAGCAAGCAAGAGAAGGTTTGATTCAGTTTATTTGAATGTTAGAAGTGAATGTCATACTATTCTGTGTTGAAACCACTTTATTTACCTGTATAAAGTTGGGTTTTTTCTGTAGCCTTACTTTATACATGTATACATTAAAATATGATGGGAAGAGAAATGTATTTTATTTTATCACTTTTAAAAAGTCACTGATGAAGGCTACATGGAGCCGAAACATTTGAACTATTATTCCACAGATACTACAGAAATTAAAAATAAATATATTTTAGTATGAAGCTGTACATTTTTATGTAGTAATAATGAATCTTTATGTAATACTTATAATTAAGTTATTTTACCATCACTTCATCCTTGGTCGTAACTTGTGATACCTAAATTTTTAATCAGTGAATGAGTATTGATCAAAACTGAATCCTGTCATTCATTAGTAGTGTATGCCTGTGTGTGCAACTAATTTCCTGTGTAGGAATGTTTCTTCTATAATATATAGAGCTGACATTTCTTCCCTGTCACTAACCTCTAAAATTAATGTTGTTGTGTTTTTTTACCACACTGTCTTGACCGTTCTATTTCTGCATTATACTACAGTATGTGTTCATGCATACTCTACCTCTTGTTGTGTTACAACTGACTCCAATCTAGAGATCCAGAACCACCGTGTTAGTGAATATTTTCAAGAGACTATACCTCTCAGCTAGAGTTTGATAAACTGTTCCTAACAATTTCTTGGCGGGATTAGCTTGCAGAGTATAAGTTGAATTCATGATTGCATTTATTCACTTCTGTGTGTTTTGTTTTTCTATTGCTTTTCCTTGTAGTGGGATGGAGTGGGTGAAGCTGCTTTCGATGTCTCTGACTTAGAGTAGCTGTGAATGATGGCTCAAGAAGTGTCAACATTTGATCATAGAGTTACCTGACATTGCTGAAGTGATGGCAAGGTGAGTTCTCTAGAGTGTGTTTGTAATAAGGAAGTATTGATTCCAATAGGTCTACATTGCTAGAAGGTATCACCAACACTCGGAGCAATTAGTGGCTCTGGCTAGCTTGTTGTGGTCACCTAGGACAAAAGTGTGTGTGTGTTTGTGTCAATAAATATACGTGTAAGTATGTATGTCAAGTAATGTAATCAGATGTCACTGTATATGAGACCAGTACTATCGCAAGATGTTGATAATCTTAGTGATCTGAATGCTAGTCCGTACTCTGGCAAGTTTCTGAAGGCTGATCTTATGCAATATAACCTATGATTTCCCCCTAAGTGAATTTGTGCCTCCCAAAAATTGCCGATTTAATTCCTGGGGAACACTATTGCAGTCAAGGAGTGACTAATGCAGTAACATTAAGGTTCCGGTATAGTGTTTCACCCACGCATTTTCCTGTGACTAATTAAAGTATTCAGTGGCCAATTCGCACTTTAGTGCTAACAACTTGTGGCTGTGCACCTCTAGGAATAAAAGCAAGCACAGCAGTGGGAATTATTGTGTTGAGACATTTTAAAACTTTGTGTACACAGTAGTTGATACGAATGCAAAAAACAAAACAAAAACAAACAAATAAGTTATTGTGAACTAGGTTCTCTTATGCCACCTTTCTTGAAACGTGGGGCTGCTAGTTCAGCCAACAAAGAATCGAAATAAAATTGTTCTAACTTCCCCATCTCTTGTTCCCACCACTTCCTGTCCCTGTAAATCCGCTGTGTGTGTATGTCCTTGCCAGTCTTCACCACGAAGTCGCACCACTCACAGTCAACACAGTACAGCTGACACTGAACCTGATAATAGTAATCATGGCGGTGTTTGAGTTTGTGCATGTCATTGTCCGCAAGGCAGAATGAGGAGGTCTTAGCAGCTTCATCAATACTGATGTCTCTGGCACTGTATGGGCACTTGATTTCGAGTAGACCCACAACACTAGTGTTATTTGACCTGTCATAGATCACACCATCAGGACTCGCTGCTAGCCATGGGGTAGATTTGGAAATGAAGATGCCACATTCTCGCAGTTCCAGATTATTGCCATCTGCCACCAAGTCAGCAACATACTGCTGTCGAACCTTGTCTTCATTGTCTGCACCGTATTGCGTTGCCTTGTTGCCTCGAAAAGTACTGTAGAGCAGAGTTTGGACTTTCTTGCTGCGTTTGGTCGTCTTCCTCATCTTTGCTACACTTCCCACATTGGATGCTGTCAGTCGCTTCCTTCGCTCTTTCATCCATTCATCACAAGTACTCTGACCTCTCGTAGCTTCTTCAATGTTTCTAGCTTCTTCACCAGTTACCACCACCCGCGTGTCATAATACCCTCTCTTCAGTGCTTCCAATACATCTGAGGGAATGTCATCATCAACTTGACCAGGTGAAATGCCTCCATCGTGTCTGCTGTATGCACTACGAGCTGCCACGGAATCGTCGATTCGTTGGTATTTACTCCGTCGTCGTTTCTCCTTCACTTGGTCTTTTGCTTTCCTTTCCCTGTCAGCATCTACTCTCACAGAAGATCGACTGGCTGCACTGGAGTAGACTTTGTTAGGAGAGGAATTCGTCATGGTTTTCCACGTCTGTGGTCCCCAATTGGTGCCAACACCTTGATAATAATCTTCATTTTCCTCAGCCAATCTCTTTTCTTCTTTTCCAGCACTTGTCATTGACTCCAACAATTGTTTCTTCCAATCCTCACCAATATCTCTTTCTGTGTTTATAAAACTTTTCTTCGTCATGACTGGAACCCCAAGGACACTCATCGCTTCTTCAAATTGACTGTGGCCACTACCAGTGGACATCTGTCCCCATACAGCTGCAAGGTTACACTCCCACCTATTAATAAATATTATCTTAAATATTGATGGCAACAATAATAGTGATAATTATGACAGTAATAACAATTTTATAATAAGAATTATTTGTACAATAATAATAATTAAAATTATAATGACAACAATAATATAGTAGGACTTCAATTATTAGAACAATTAGGTTTACCCAAATACTTGGCACATGCAGACACCAGCAATTGTATTGATCACACCCTCTCCAAGCTATCAACAATACATTTTGTATGAAAACACCCCATGGTCATAATTGTTTAGATAAATGAAGTCGCGCCGTAAAAAAATTGCATATTAACAACAACAGCAGCTATAATAACAGGAATAATAGCTAAAATAACACTAATAGCTAATAATAGTGCTAGCAATGATAATAATAATAGCTACATCAATCATAGCATTCCTGTACATTTCATACTTTTTTATTTACTTACCTATTGTAACCTTTCAGACCCTTAACTTTCTTGGAAGTCTCCAGTGTGACAGTCTGGTCACAAGTACAGCACTCTCCTGTGAAGACAGAAGCCAGACCACTTCTACTTTCCCTTGATACTTCAACAGATCCATCACAACTTGAAGCATGTCTGGCCACTTTGTCTACATACTCCAGCATGTTGCCCACATTGATTACTCTGCTCCCTTGTGCCACCATACCTGGAGGAGAGTTTGCTTCTTCACCAGTGCTTCCCAGCCCAACTTTCTTCTCCACAAACTTTTTTGTGGGAAGCTTCTTCTTCACATATGCTCTCCTGCTTTTGTGCATGCTGTACTTCTTATTCTTCTGGTTCTTCTTGTTACCCATTGCCTTCCTACCATCCAAAACTACTCGCGTGGCTTCTACAGCTGATGCGTGGGCGATTTCCCGCGGTTGTGGTATTTTCCCGGGCTTTTCTTAAATCAGTTGTATGGTTTGCTCTGGCGGACTATTTAGTTCCCTGCAAACAACCTGAGCTGTGGGCAGTGGCTTATTCCAATTATACGAAGGTAGGGGCAGGGCCTCTCGAAGAGTTTCGCCTAGAGAAGTGGAAAGTTGAAAAGTTATGGCTCCAGATTGTGGCCGAGTGTGGCCGCGGGAAAGTATAACACCAGTTTTAGTTTAGTTTTTGGGCTTCGCTGGTCAGAATCTCTTCGAGAGGCCCTCAAGTAAGTACATACCTGTTTGGAGAAGCTGGTGAAGTGCAGCTTGGCTGGCCGCTTGTGACTCTATTGTCCGCCATAATCTCTTCATATTTGAGTCTTCATTTTACTCCCCAAATTGCTTTTGTAGCCCAATATGTCATTTCATCATGTCATTTTTATAATAAACTTTAATTCTTGTGAATTACAGCAGAAAATAAAAGATGAATGATACAAAAATTAATGTTTTTAAAAACTAATGAATATTCATGAGGCGACCCTATACCGGAACCTTAACACATGATCCTGTGGCTGTTCTGTTGGAAGATGTCTATTATTTCAGCTAACTTTATTTTGTGTAATCTATGACCTTCAGTGGCATTGGCATCAGCTGTGTCTAGTTCAGTTCTAGTTAGGAGGCCATGCCTCCATGTATTCTACATAGCAATGAGTCTATATGTAGGATAACAAGTTCTGTTCTGTTAGTCAGTTTTGTCATTTAGTTGTTATGAGTTTCATATCACTAAATTACCAGCTGTAGCTGTACCAAGTAGAACGCTTGGTTTCCCTCAGTTGGAACATCTCTAAAAATATTCCAATCTGCGGAACGTTTTAGTTCTTTTAGAACCTTTTAGAGGAGCCCTGCAATGGCAGTCAAGTGTGGGCACATCTGAACAATTTTTCAAATTTTATCCATCTGTGTCTCTGGCTTGTAGTTTATAAGCACATTATTTATTCCTGACAGGCTTTAGGATCTATTTTGATCACGTCATATTAAATCTCGCTTTACTGGACCCTTTACCTACTGCTATACGGCAGGTAGGCTGACATTAAGTAGTTTGCTCAGTTCCCCTCACTAATTGGGAAGACCACAAACAATAGATGACATAATAAGGTGGTATATCTTGTGATGTAAGACTGCTCTAACTTTTTGTGTGTTGTATTTCTATATGGCTGACTGAGTTGAATAATTCATGTGCCATGAAATATCTTAGCGGTTATTCAGTCATTCTCGGCTGAAATAATTATTGGCTGTTAGAACGAGAAAAATTTGCTATTATCTTAGTGGTTTTACCCACACTAATTAAGCCCACCATCACATCACTCGAGCCCAGGTAAAGGTCGGCAGAGGACCTGCAAATACTGCGACCATTCGGCTAAGCGATCACGTGTGGGGTGTCACATGTGGAGCAATGGCATCCGGGCACAAGTACGTTAGTCCTGATAGCCATTGTTCTCAGTGCTTGTAGCCTAAACCTAGTAGCTACCTGTTACTTCCTTGCCAGAATGGCTGGTTCACCCGGAACTATTAGCTCTCTAAGGATGGCTGGTGGTATTATTTAAATAGTAAGGGGCTGGAGATATACACTACTGTACTCTATGTAATTAGCTTTCTGTAGGTCAGGTTGGATTAATAGGATCTAAATTATCAATCAGTGGTGGATGGCCTTCACTGATGCACTCAGCTGAAAATAGGAGTTCTATGGCTTGATAATACATGGGCATGCTGCCGGTCCATTTGCCTTGCTTAACTAGTACAGTTATGTTAAGAGTTGGACTCTAGTTCTAATGCTGTTACTCTACCCAACAGTTGCAATCTCTAAATCACGAAATCATGCTGCCAACCCTCGTTATGATCAGGCGTAGGCCTTCATTACAGGTGTGGGGTGCATTGCCGGCTCCCACTATTCTTATTCGAACCTTCATGCAAACATTTATGATCATCATTGTCCATTGCATGTTAGTAACTATGTGCAGTATTTAGTAATGGCCGTATTGCCAAGATTGGCTCTGTCAAGGTGATCAGTATTCTCGAAAGCTTGGAAACTCCTGAATCAGTCAGGTTGCATGCTGTAATTGATATTATTTATGCTGACATGAGAGTGTTATATGAGAAGGGAGGCGGAGCAAATTGGGGTTACATAATGAGAGAGATTAGAGAATGAACTGTAGTGCTGTGTCTTGGGACTCATAAGCCACACTACACTATTGCCAGTGTGGCATTATAGAGAGCATGGGTAGGCGGTTCTAGTACATATATGTAGTTAGATTTCCACCAAATAAAGGTGTGGTGGTCTGTCTGGGGCCCCTTTGAAAGTGTTTATGCAGGGGACGCTGCCCTTCACTCTATCTATTCTCACTCTCACTCAGGCTCGCTGCCTGTCTATTCTCACTCTCACTCAGGCTCGCTTGCTGCCTGTCTATTCTCACACCAGCAGACTCACCGCCTACCTATTCTCACACTATCTGACTCACTGCCATCTATTCTCACACTATCAGGCTCACTCTCTATCTATTCTCACACTCAAGTTACTGTCTATCTGTTTTCACACCCAATGCTATTAAGGCATTCTTGCTCTCTAGCTCACCAATGTATTCGTGCACTCTCGGGCTCACTGCCTATGTATTCTCGTACTCAAACTAGCCACCTATCTAGTCCCACACCCGGATATCTAGTTCCAACTATCAGGTTCGCCGCCTATCTCGCCTCGTGTGCTGCCTTGCCACAGCCGGACTCACCACTGGTGTATTATCATGCTTGAGTCTTGTTCTTGTTCTTACCCATCCTCACACTCAGACTTGCTGCCTATCTAGTTACACATTGTCATACTCAATCTGTGCCTCTCTGACTCACTGCCATCCAATCTTGCACTATCAGACTTGCCTACCTAATCTTGCACTGACGCCCAGGGCCTATCTATTCTTGCATACACTATCAGGCTTGCTGCCTATGTTTTCTCAAGCTTGCTGCCTAGGTATTCTCAGGCTCATTGCCTAGTATTCTCAGGCTCACTGCCTATGTATTCTCAGGCTCACCGCCTATGTATTCTCAGGCTCACTGCCTATCTATTCTCAGGCTCACTGCCTATGTATTCTCAGGCTCACCGCCTATGTATTCTCAGGCTCACTGCCTATGTATTCTCAGGCTCACTGCCTATGTATTCTCAGGTTCACTGCCTATGTATTCTCAGGCTCACCGCCTATGTATTCTCAGGCTCACTGCCTATGTATTCTCAGGCTCACTGCCTATGTATTCTCAGGCTCACTGCCTATGTATTCTCAGGCTCACCATCTATGCATTCTCAGGCTCACTGCCTATGTATTCTCAGGCTCACTGCCTATGTATTCTCAGGTTCACTGCCTATGTATTCTCAGGCTCACTGCCTATGTATTCATTCTCAGGCTCACTGCCTATGTACTCATTCTCAGGCTCACTG